>VFQN01000542.1_pt1 | contig 69375 bp, 64 predicted proteins | sample 3512371 | NCBI WGS metagenome assembly VFQN01 (sample SAMN10412370, study PRJNA504923) | tailings metagenome | isolation source: Replicate 2 from Balatoc abandoned mine | place: Philippines: Itogon, Benguet | collected 2017-08-28 | reverse complement strand
TGCTCAGGATGCCGTCGATCCCGGCATCGATCAGCCCGTTGACCACGCGAGCGGTTTCATCGAGATCGACGGTTTTGGTCGCACGCCAGTCCGACGCGTTATCCTTGGACGGGGTCGGAATGATTGCCCAAGCGCCCTTGACATCGGCGGCGCTCAACAAAATCTTGGCCATGACTCATGCTCTCCCAATGGAAATTGCCCGCCTCGAGCCGGGCGTTCCCCATTGTGTAATGCTTTTCCTTATGTCACTTCAAGTCCTAATATCGGGCTCTTGCCGCTAATGGTAGGATTTGCCGAACATCGAACAGGTCTCGTTTCGCCGGGACGAACGAAGGGAGGATGTGGACGTGACTTTGCTGAATCGATTCCATGACAAGGTGGCGGTGGTCACGGGGGGCGCGCAAGGGATTGGCCTGGCGACCGCGAGGCGCCTGGCCGGGGAAGGCGCCAGCGTCGTAATCGCCGACCGCGCAGCAGAGGCGGCCGAGGCTTCGGCTGCACAACTCCGGGCGGAAGGCAGCAATGCCCTGGCAGTCGCGGTGGACCTGGAACATTGCGAAGGCGCTGTCGAGCTGTATCAGACGGTCATTGATCGCTTCGGGCGAATCGACGTCGCCGTCCACAACGTCGGCGGAACGATCTGGGCCAAGCCTTACTGGGACTACACCCCGCAGGAAATCACCGCGGAAATCAACCGGTCGCTGTGGCCGACCCTGTGGTGCTGCCACGCGGTTCTGCCCCACATGCTGGCGGCAGGGCGCGGCGCGATCGTCAACATCGGCTCGGTTGCGACACGCGGCGTCAACCGCGTCCCCTATGCCGCCGCAAAGGGCGGGGTCGCCGCGCTGACCGCAGCCCTCTCACTTGAGCTCGAAGCCAGCGGCATCCGCGTCAACTGCGTCGCGCCGGGCGGGGTCAACGTGACCAGGGTCACCCCCCGCAATCCGGCTGCGCCCACCGAAGCGGATCGCCTGGGGTTCGGCCAAGTGATCGAACAGACGCTGCGCGATACGCCGATGGCCCGCTTTGGCGAGCCCGAGGAACTGGCTGCGGCGATCTGCTTTTTCGCCTCCGACGATGCGTCCTACGTCACAGGCCAGACACTTTTCGTCGCCGGGGGCGGCATCGGCTGACCGCGCCACGGGCTAATCAGCCCGCCTGCTTGAGCAGATCCCGCAAGGACACACCGGCGTCGGCCAGGCTCGCAGCACTGGCGCGGGCCCGGCGTTCAACGAGCCGCCTTCCCACCCCCATGTCGGGAGCGCGGTTGACTGTCAGCACACCTTCGATCGCCTCGCCGGCCAGGAAGAAGGCGACAAAGGCGTTGCTGTCCATCTCGCCGCGGATCGCCACCTCGGCTTCCACCGGAATCTGCCCGCAGAATTGGATGTTGAGATCGAACTGGTCGCTCCAGTACCACATCGGCTTGCAGTAGGAGACCTCCGCCCCCAGCATCGCCAGAGCAGCCGCCTGCGCCTGGTCCGCCGCATTCTGGTAGGTTTCCTGACGGAACCGACCGCCGAAAAACCCGTCCTGCTCGGCCACGTCGCCCGCCGCGAATACCGCCGGGTTGCTGGTCTGGCAGCGCCGGTCGACGATGATCCCGTTGTTGACCTCGATCCCGGCATCGCGGGCCAGCGAGGTGGCCGGCACGATCCCCACTCCCACGATGACGGCATCGCACGGAATCACGGTGCCATCGTCCGCCTCGACCGCGCTGACACGGTTGTCGGCAAACCTGAAGCCGGTCACGCCGCAGTTGAAATGGGTCGCTACTCCCCGCTTGCGATGTTCCTCGCCCAGCCATTGCCCAAAGCGCCGGCCGAGCGCCCGCTCCATCGGCACCGGCATCGGCTCGACGACGGTGACCTTGCAGCCGAGTTTTACCGCACTGGCGGCGACTTCGGCGCCGATCACGCCCATCCCGACGATCACGATGCTGGCCCCTTCGCGCAGGTCGAGCGCCATGCGGGTCGCATCGTCGCGGGTGCGCAGATAATGGACGTTCTCGCAATCGGCCCCGGCAAGGTTGAGCTTGCGGGCGTGGCCGCCCGTGGCGAGCAGGATCCGGTCCGCCTGAACCAGCTCACCGCCCGACAGACGCACCCCGCCGCCCGCAAGGTCGATTGCTTCGGCGCGGGTACCCAGCCGCATGTCGATGCGGTTGTCGTAGTACCAGGGCTCGTCCTGGAGGAAGAAATTGTCCGGGACGTTGGCCGGGTCCCACAGCACTTCCTTGGACAGCGGCGGACGTTCATAGGGACGCCAGGGTTCTTCGCCGATCAAGGTGATTCGCCCGTCGAACCCTGCCTGCCGCAGGGCTTCGACTGCGCGCCCACCGGCCAGATTCGCACCAACAATCGCAATCGAGCGCACTTGGTTCTCTCCCCACTTTCTCTTTGCCACGTCCGGGCTGCTCGCCGCATCCCCAAATCCATGGTTTTCGTTGCACATTATACAATCCATTTCAAGTGATGGATACCAAGGCTCTCACGACCGTCCGATCTTTTCCAGGCGCGATGCAAGCTGCCGCCGGGTCAGGCCCAGGTCTCGAGCTGCCTGCGCGACATTGCCTCGCGCAGCTTCCAGCGCGGCTTCGACGATCATGCTCTCAACGGCTTTCAGCCCTTCCCCGTTCTGTCGCAACAGTCCGAGCAAGTGACCAATCGACTGAGCCCGTTCTCCGCCAACCTCGGCGCCCGACACCCGTCCATCGTTGGTCAAGGCCAGGCCGGCCCTGATACACGCGCGATCCGAGCCGAGGAACAGGTGCCGAAGGTCGATCGCCTCGCCATCGTTCACCAGCAACACCGCGCGTTCGACCATTCGTTCGAGTTCCCTGACATTGCCTGGATATTCGTGCATCAGCAGGGCATTGATCGATCTCGCCGTGAATCCGGCGACCTTGCGCCGATGACGCTGTGCGTACTTCGCGCGGAAATGTTCCATCAAGCCGGGAATGTCCTCGCGGCGCTGGCGCAAGGGAGGAACCTGGATCGGCAAGGTTGCGAGCCGGAAGAACAGATCGGTACGGAAATGGCCTGCTTCCATAGCCGTTTCCAGGTCGATGTTGGAGGCCGCAAGCAACCTCACATCGACCCTCGTGGTCCTGGTATCGCCGACCCTCTCGAATTCGCCCTCCTGAATGACCCGCAGAACCTTGCTCTGGGCCAGCGGGGACAGCATCGAGATTTCATCAAGGAACAGTGTGCCGCCATGCGCCAGCTCGAACCGTCCCGGGCGGCTTGCCACCGCGCCCGTGTAGGCACCCTTCGCCACGCCAAACAGTTCCGCCTCGATCAGCCCTTCGGGTATTGCGGCACAGTTGAGCGCCACGAACGGCGCGTCCTTCCGGAGACTGGCGCGATGCGCCATCTTGGCGAACACTTCCTTGCCGACGCCGGTCTCACCCAAGAAAAGAAGGCTGGCATCGGTCCCGGCGGCGCGTTCAATCATGTTCCGGACGGCGTGATACCCAGCTGAAACGCCGGGGACGAATTCGTGCCGATCGGCCTGCGAGTTCGCCACCACCAGAGCCGGCGCCGATTTCTCGACGTCGTCGAGTTGGGGCCATTCCGCTTCCGGCCTGGCGTGCAGCAGACAGGCCCCGTCTCCCATCCCTTGGCATTCGATCTCCCGCATGACGATCGGCTGGCCTGCGAAGGAACTGGCAAAGCCGCTCGCAAAGCCGGTTTGCAACCAGCAGACCGGATCGGCGCTGACGCCATCCGTTGCCAGATGGATCGCGGCCTCGATCGAATCGTGGACGACAAAGCTGCCGTGGAAATGCCCGCTCGCCGAATCGCTGTCCAAGGTCTCGATCTCGGTCCAGCCAAACCCGGTCAGCGCATGGGCTTGGGGCCCAACCGCAAAGGCTTCGAGAAACCCGCGATCGGGCCGCAGTTCTTTCGCCTCGACCGCGCACCGCGCGCCTTCCGCAAAGCCCATGTCCCAGAACAGGCGCCGCGCCTGCGCCAGTCCGAGTTGCGCGACCAGCTGGCTGCGCAGCGTGGTCAGGGCCGATTGGCTCAAAAGCGCGCACCGTTCGCTGTCGCGCCAGATGCGGCCCTGCTCGGGCGAAAAGCGCAAGCGTTTGGTAAGGTCGGCGTAGCCGGGAAGCTGTTTCATCGCCATCCTTTTTACCAAAATGTCAATCCTGCACCACGATTTTCTGAACAATTGACGAAAATGATAATCCCTGAAAGCAATCGAGCGTGAGCCGATCCCCAATCGAGCATGTTTGCGCCATTTTTCACCTTGGCATGATCTTTGCTTTGTCCATGGCTACGTGGAACCGCCCGCTCCAAGCCGGGAGGTCCAACGGAGGAGAGGAGAAGGCCAATATGGATGTTGCAGATCTGGTCGATACGAGCACAGGCCGCCAATCACGCTCGATCTATTCCAGCGAGCCCATCTACCGCCAGGAGCTTGAGCGCGTCTTTGGCCGATGCTGGCTGTTCCTTGCCCACACCAGCCAGATTCCGCAACCCAATGACTTCTTCCGCACCTACATGGGCGAAGACGACGTCATCGTCATCCGGCAGAAGGACGGCTCGGTAAAGGCCTTCCTCAACACCTGCACTCACCGCGGCAACCGCATCTGCCGCGCCGATCGCGGCAATGCCCGGTCCTTCACCTGCAACTACCACGGCTGGTCATTTGCTCCCGATGGCGCGCTGGCAGGCGTCCCGCTCGAAAACGAAGCCTATTTCGGCGAACTCGACCGCAGCAAGTTCGGGCTAGTGCCGGTGGCGCAGGTCGCCGAATACAAAGGGCTGATCTTCGGCAATTTCGATCCCACCGCGCCGTCGCTCGAAGACTATCTCGGCGACGCCAAATTCTATCTCGACGTCTGGCTCGATGCTCTGCCCGGCGGCACCTCGCTGGTTGGCGAAACCCAGAAGATGGTCTTGAACACCAACTGGAAGCTGCCGGTCGAAAATGTCTGCGGCGATGGCTATCACCTGGGCTGGGCCCATGCCGGGGCGATGATGGCGGTGCAGTCGATGGACCTGTCCGGCCTCAGCGTCGGCAATTCCAGCGCCAACCTCGAAGGCGGGCTGTCGGTAGCCGGGCTCAACGGCCACATGGCGCTGACGTCTCTCGACGGCGTGTCCGGCTATGCTTTCTACCCCGATCCGAAGCCGATGCTCGACTATCTGGAGGCCAACCGGCCGACCGCGATCGAGCGGCTCGGCAAGACCCGCGGCGAACAGCTGTGGGGCTCTCAGATCAACATCACGATCTTTCCCAACCTCCAGTTCCTGCCCGGCCTCAACTGGTTCAGGGTCTACCATCCCAAGGGACCGGGCCAGATCGAGCAATGGACCTGGGCCATGGTCGAAAACGACATGCCCGAAGAGATCAAGGCGACAATCCTCGACAACCAGTGCCTGACCTTCGGGCTGGCCGGCCTGTTCGACAACGACGATGGCGACAACCTTGCCGCCTGCACCGAACAGTCGCGCGGCTGGCGCACTTCGCAGATGGATGTCTACACCAACATGGCGCTGGGCCGCTCCGGCGCGCGCGAAGGCTTTCCGGGCGACATTGCCGCCGGCCTGGTCAGCGAACACAATCAGCGCTACTTCTACCGCCGCTGGCAAGAACACATGCAGGCCTCGAGCTGGAGCGACGTTCCCGCCTACAATCTCAATTCGCTGGCATCGCGGGAGGCCGTCGATGCTTGACGTACGCCCCCAACCCGCCCTGCATGACACGGTAACCGCCCTTACCCAGCGCCTCTTCCATGAGGCGCGGCTGCTCGACGACGAGCGCTTCGAGGAGTGGCTGGAGTTGCTGTGCGAGGACGTGTCCTACCATATGGCGCTCAAGAGCCGTCGCTTCCGGGCCGATCGTTCCGCCCCGATCGCGGTCGGCGCGGGGAATGTCTTCAACGACAATCTCGCCCGGCTGAAGTTGCGGATCGATCGCCTGCGCTCCGGCTTTGTCTGGGCTGAGGATCCGCCGAACTTCGTGCGCCGGGTGGTCTCGAACGTCGAGGTTTTGGACGCGGACGAGCCGAACGAAGCGGTGGTTCATTCGGTGGTGGTGATCCACCGGAACCGGATCGACGGGCAGACCCGGTTGCTCACCGCCGGACGCACGGATCGCTGGCGCAAGGGGGGCGAAAGCTGGCTTCTCGCTGCGCGCGAAATCGCGCTTGACCATTCGGTGCTGCCCGACAGCAACGTCAACGTATTTTTCTAGATCAATACAACGGGAGACGATTACCATGCGTTTGGAACGGATCGGCCGTGAGCCGGAATTTTCGCGTTACATGGACCTCAAGGAAGGCTGGCTCGACCGCCGCATCTTCAGCGACGCGGAAATCTACGAGGAGGAACTGTACCGCATCTTCGCGCGATCCTGGCTGTTTGTCGCCCATGAAAGCCAGCTGCCCAAGGCCGGCGATTTCCTGACCACGCACATGGGCGAGGACGCGGTGATCGTCACCCGTCAGCCCGATGGCTCGATCAAGGTCTACCTCAATTCCTGCCCGCATCGCGGCAACAAGGTCTGCTTCGCGGATGCCGGCAACACCCGCCGGTTCGTCTGCAATTATCACGGCTGGGCTTTCAACACCGCCGGCGAACTGCAGGGTATGCACGAGGAATACTGCTACGACGAAGGCGACATCGACCGCAAGAAGAACGGACTGCGGCAGGTCGCCCGGGTCGGCAGCTACAAGGGGCTGGTGTTCGCCACCTTTGCCGAGGACGGCCCCAGCCTCGACGCCTGGCTCGGCGATTTCCGCTGGTACCTCGACATGCTGCTCGACAACGAGGAAGGCGGCACCGAACTGATTGGCGGCTGCATCAAGTCGGTGATCAGCGCAAACTGGAAGTTCGGGGTCGAGAACTTCATCGGCGATGCCTACCACGCGGGCTGGACCCACGATTCGGGCTGCCGGTCGATGAACAACGGCCAGCCCTTCCCGCCGATCGACATGGATAATTCCTACCATGCCAGCGTCAATGGCCACGGCTGGGAATTCGGCACCGAGGGCGTGGGCGATCTGTTCCTGCTCGGCCGCCCCAAGGTGATGGAATATTACGAGAAGATCCGCCCGAAGATGGCCGATCGGCTGGGCACGATGCGCTCGCAGATCTTCGGCTCGGTGGCCTCCGCCTCGATTTTCCCGAACGTCTCGTTCCTGCCGGGCATTTCAACCTTCCGGCAATGGCAGCCCAAGGGTCCGATGCAGTTCGAGCTCAAAACCTGGGTGATCGTCAACAAGGCGATGCCCGACGACATAAAGGACGAAGTGACCAAGGGCGTGATGCAGACCTTCGGCCCCGGCGGTACATTCGAGATGGACGATGGCGAAAACTGGGAAAACTGCACCACGGTCAACCGCGGCGTCGTCACCCGCCACGAAAGGTTGCACTACCGCTGCGGAATCGGACGCCAGATCGATCACGATACCCTGCCGGGGATCGTCTATCGCGGCCAGTACAACGACGCGAACCAGCGCGGCTTTTACCAGCGGTGGCTGGACATGATGGAGGCCACCGATCTCGGCGCGATGCCGCCGCGGCCCGAACCCCGCCTGACCGGGGTGGCCGAAACGCGCGACCTTCCCGGCCTGTTCGCGCTTTGAGAGGATATTAGACCATGAACCAGACCACCACTCTCGAGCGCCCCGGCACTGGCGCAACCGCTTCGCTGGAAGTGACCCATGCCTTGACCCAGACCCTCTATCGCGAAGCGCGCTGCCTGGACGATGAGGACTATGCTGGCTGGGTGGCGATGCTGGCCGACGACCTGCATTATCACATGCCGGGAATCGAAACCCGCTATCGCCGCGACAAGACAGATCAAGTCACCGACCTGACGCGGATGGCTTATTACAACGACAGTCTCGACGAGATCAAAAAGCGCCTCCTGCGCCTGGAAACGGGCACGGCCTGGTCGGAAGATCCGGCCACGCGCTACACCCACATCATCACCAATGTCGAAGTGGAACACACCGACAAGGCGGATGAATTCCGGGTGTTCTCAAACTTCTACGCCTATCGCAACCGCAACGAGCGCGACGAGGATTCGCTGATCGGCAGCCGGATCGACATCTGGCGCGAGACTGGCGGTGCCTATCAGCTGGTCAGGCGCCGGATCATCCTCAAGCACAACGTGATGCTCAGCAAGAACCTGAACATTTACCTCTAGTAATTCCCGGCGCGACATCGGGTGAACCCGTCTGTCGCGCCGTTCAATCAAAAGACAATCGGACGCTTCCCGCATTCGCGGGCAGGTGCCTAAAATCGGAGAGAAGCCATGGATGCTCTGCGCTATTTTCTGGTCCCCGCCATGACCCTCACCGGCGTTGCGGGTTTCATCCTCGGCGGCCCGTTCGTCTGGCTTGGCATCGCCACCTTCGTGGTGCTGATGCTGCTGGATATCGTCCTGCCGAGCGATCACAAGGCGCGCTCGCGCGGGATTGCGCCGGTTGCGGATATCGCGATCTTCCTGCAGTTGCCGTTGATCGTGGCGCTTTATCTAGCTTTCGCCAATTCGGTGACGAGCGGAACCAACCCGATCTGGGGAACCGATGGTTCGGCATGGCAACTGATCGGTTCGATCGCCAGCCTGGCCTGGCTTTCGGCTGTCCCGACCCTGCCGGTGGCTCATGAGCTGATGCACCGCCGCCACTGGTTTCCGCGGGCCGTGGCCAAGGGCCTGAGCGCCTTCTACGGCGATCCCAACCGCGATGTTGCTCATATTGTCACCCACCATGTCCATCTCGACACCGGAAAGGACAGCGACACCCCGCGACGCGGCCAGACGATCTACAGCTTCGTGTTCCAGGCGACCTGGGGTTCTTACAAGGACACCTGGGAAAAGCAGGGCGAAATCCTGTCGCGTCTCGGACATTCGCCGTGGAGCTGGCGCAATGCCATGTGGCTCCAGCTGGTGCTAGTCGGCGCGATCATCCTGGGAGTTGCGGCGGCGGCAGGGCCGATCGCCGGATTCGCCACGGTTTGCGCAATGTTCTTTGCCAAGATGTTCGTCGAAGGCTTCAATTATTTCCAGCACTATGGCCTGCTGCGCGTGGAAGGCGATCCCATCGCGAAACACCACGCCTGGAACCATCTTGGCATGATCGTGCGTCCGATCGGCGTGGAAATTACCAACCACATCAACCACCATCTCGACGGCCACATTCCCTTCTACGAACTTCAGCCCGAGCCGAAGGCGCCGCAGATGCCTTCGCTGTTCCTTTGCTTCCTGTGCGGCCTTGTCCCGCCCGTCTGGCACCGGTTCATCGCACAGCCGCGGTTGAAAGACTGGGATCTGCATTTCGCTTCGCCAAGCGAGCGCAAATTAGCGATGGCGGCCAACGCCCAGGCTGGTTGGCCCGCCTGGGCCACCACCGACTGACGGTTCCACCCGCATGGGGGTTTTCCTCTCCGATTGCCCCCATGTAACCTTTGGCGGGATCCCTTTAACGGGGATCCCGCTTCTTTTTCACAATTTCTTCATGTCCAAGAAAGGCCACCCATTCAATGTTCTCATTCCTCAAGAAGCAGCGATCAAGCAAGGTCAGTATTGCCGGAGAACCAGCAATACTGGAGGTCCCACGGGGCAAGACGCTGCTTGAAGCGATGCTGGCAGAGGGGTTGGCCATGCCGCACGACTGCAAGGTCGGTTCATGCGGCACTTGCCGGTTCAAACTGGTGGACGGCAAGATCGGGGAATTGAGCCCTTCCGCGCTCGTACTGGAACGTGAAGAACTCGCCGCTGGATACCGGCTGGCCTGTCAGGCCATGCCTCGATCGGACTTGACCATTGCGCTCGACGCACCCTTGGCCATGCAGTCCACAGTCGAAGATTACACCGGGACGATCATTGCTGCGCCCCGGCTGTGTCAAGACATCATCGGGCTTACCCTCGAACTCGACCGTCCTCTGCCCTTCTCGCCCGGGCAGTACGCCGATCTGACCGCACCCGGCATCGAAGGACCGCGCAGCTATTCCTTCGCATTCGCCCCCGAACGAGGAGAGGCACAGCGGCTCGAATTCCATGTCCGGCATGTCCCTGGCGGCCTCTTCACCGACTGGTTGTTCGGCCAGGACCGCACGGGTCAGGAGCTTCGCCTGTCTGGCCCCTTCGGCCAATTTCGCCTCAAAGACAGCGCCGCGCCGATGCTGTGCCTGGCAGGCGGCAGCGGCCTTGCCCCGATCATGGCGATATTGCAACAAGCCCGGGCCATGGGTGCGACCCGTCCGGTAACCCTGCTTTACGGTGCCCGGACCCGCCAGCATCTCTATTGCCTGGAGGAAATCGAGGCGCTCCGCGCGGCATGGAAGGCGCCATTCGAATTTGTTCCAGTACTTTCGGAAGAGGATGTGGACAGCGCCTGGGTCGGGGCCCGGGGGCTGGTCACCGAGCCGATCGCCCGGCTTCCCGATCAGGCCCGTTCCGAAGCCTATTTGTGCGGACCACCAGCCATGATCGACGCCGCCGAAGCCCAGTTGATGCAACACGGCGTGTTGCCTGGACTGATCGCGGCAGATCGCTTCCTCGACAAAAGTACGGTGCGCTGAATCTGAGCCTCAGATACGTTTCGGAGACAGCTTCGGTCCGGTCCTTGACATGGTGGCAGGGCCAGGACCGAAGCCGGCCCAGCGCCCCGGGGCTCAGTTATCGACCAGGACCATTTTTCGCACCATGTCCTGGACATCCACCTTTGCCTTGTTGTCCAGCAGCACGGCAACCCGGTTGATGGTCACGATCACCGAGGTGTACTGGCCATGCGCGTAATAGGCGTCGATGGGGTAGACGACCGACTTGTCGACCGGCGCCCGTTGGTAACTGAGCTGCCCGATGCCGTAAATCGCCAGCCCGCCCGCCTCGGCATGCCCCATCATCCGTTCGGCCCGATCCCGGGTGATATCGCCGCCGAATTCGACCAGTTCCGGCGGAGCCACCGAACCGCCTGGATGGGTTGGCTTCCAGCGGGCCGCACCTATCACGCCAGGAACAGCCAGCAATTCCTTGAAATCGAACCTTTCAGCCATCGCTCTCGATCCTTTGCTAGTTAAGTTCAGGCTTTCCAGCCCGTGGGCCCTAGGATCCCGGGCCAGGTGGCGAATCAGGCGTCCGGGCGCTTGCCGATGCCGATGCCGCCGTCGCTGAGCAGAACCGTTCCGGTCATGTAGGCGGAATCGCGGCGAGAAGCCAAAAGCGCGTAGAGACCTGCATGATCCTCCGGTTCGGCGATCCGCGCAAGCGGGGTCATGCCCGAAATGAGGTCGTCCAGCCCAGGCATTTCCTCCATCTTGGTTTCGGAAAACCCTCCGGTCTTGGTCCCGCTGAGCGGAGTCCGGGTGCCCCCCGGCGCGACGCCATTGACCCGGATATCCGGGGTCAGTTCCCAGGCCAGCTGCCGGATCAGGCCAAGCACCGCGTGCTTCGATGCGACATACAGTGTCCCGCCGCCGCCAGTATAGTAGCTCGACGTCGAGGCGGTGAAGACGATGCTGCCCTTGGTCTTCCTCAGTTCGGGAATCGCGGCGCGCGCGCCGAAGAAGTACCCTTTGAGGTTGACGTCGAAGATTTCATCGAATGTCTTTTCCAGAAGCTCGGGATCCTGCTGCTCAAGCGGCACCATGAAATCCCAGATCCCGACATTGCCGACAAAGACATCCAATTTACCGAATGCCCCGACGGTTTCGGCAACCGCCCGGGCATTGTCTGCATAGGAACGGACGTCGCCAGCAACCACGGCAACCTTGTCACCGTGGCGCGAACGCACCAGCTGGGCTTGATCGTCGTCGCGGACGAGCACGCCGACCCTGGCCCCTTCTTCGATGTAGCGGGCGACCACCGCCGCACCAATTCCGGTTGCGCCGCCGGTCAGCAGCGCGACCTGTCCTTCAAGCCTTGCAGACAATGCCTCTCTCCTCTTCAAGCCGATTGTGCGGGTTGGACAACCTTACTGGTCGAACATCCCCACGCGCCCTTCCTGCAGATTGACGATAACCGACTTGGTCTGCGTGTAGTGGTTCAGCACCTCATGGCTGAATTCACGACCGAAACCGCTCTGCTTGTATCCGCCCAGCGGCATGTTGGGCTTGAGGTTGTAGTAACGGTTGATCCACACCGTTCCGGTTTCGAGCTTGCGGGCAATCCGGTGCGCGCGGGCGATGTCCTTGGTCCAGACGCCGCCGGCCAGGCCATAGGTCGTGTCATTCGCCAGCGCCATCATATCGTCTTCGTCGTTCCAGGTCAGCACGCTGGTGACAGGGCCGAAGATTTCCTCGCGAGCGATGCGCATCGAGTTGCTGACATTGGTGAAGACCGTGGGCTTGATGAAATGCCCGTCGGCCAAGCTATCGTTCCGGCTGCCGCCGGTGAGGACGGTCGCGCCTTCCTCGGTGGCCAGCTGGAGATAGCTCTGGACCTTGTCCATCTGCATCTGCGAAGCCTGCGCGCCGAGTTGGGTACCGAAGTCGAGCGGATCCCCCTGCCGGATGCCTTCAAGAGCTTCCTTGAACTTGGCGAGGAACTCGTCCTGGATCGATTGGTGCAGGAACAGCCGCGAACCGGCCAGGCAGACCTCACCCTTGTTCAGCACCGTCGACATCGTGGCGCTTTCTACGGCGGCATCGATATCGGCATCCGCGCAAACGATGTGCGCCGACTTGCCGCCCAATTCCAGAGTCTGGGGAATGATGTTCGACGAAGCATACTGGATGATCCGGCGAGCCGTCGCCACCGAACCGGTGAACGCGACCTTGCGGACATCCTCGTGGGTCACCAGCGCTTCACCGACGTCGGCGCCGTAACCGGTCACGACGTTGATTACGCCCGGGGGCAGAAGGTCGGCCATTTCGACGAAGAATTCGATAACCGAAAGGCAGACGGTTTCCGCGGGCTTGAGCACCACCGTGTTGCCTGAAGCCAGGGCTGGCGCGATCTTGCAGGCCATCATCAGGATCGGAACGTTCCACGGAATGATCTGCGCACAGACCCCCAGCGGCTCGCGGTGAACGATGCCGATCGCGTCGGGAAAGTCCAGCGTCTGGCCGTGCAGACCATAGGCCGCGCCGGCGAACACTTCGAACTGGCCGATCGCCTGCGGCATGTCGAAGTACATCGATTCACGGATCGGCTTGCCGTTGTTCAGGGTTTCAAGCGTGGCGTAGTGCTGGTGGCGCGCCTTGAGCCGGCGTGCGACCTCGATCAGGATTTCCTGGCGCTCGGCGGGCGAGCTTTCCGACCACTTCGGGAAGGCGGCCTTGGCCGCCGCGACCGCGCGCTGGATGTCCTTGGCATTGCCGGCCTGGATCTTGGTGAGTACCGCCCCGGTCGCCGGGTTGATCAGGTCGATCGTCTTGCCGCTGTCGCCCGAAACCCATTCACCGCCAATGAAGTGTCCGTATTCGGGCTTGATGCCGTATTCGTTTTCCGCGCTCTTCAGTTGGGTAGCCATTTCAAATCTCCTTCCAAACCTATTCCACTGCAATGACCAGGTCTCCGGCCGGAAACAGTCGGCAAGCAAGGGCATAACCTGCCTGTCGATCGCTATCCGACACCTTCGCCGCACTCATCTTGCCGGTCCGGTAATCGCCTTCGACTACCTTCACCCGGCAAATGCCGCATCCGCCGCCCCGGCAACCAACTCCGATATCACCGGCACCACAACGCTCCATTGCGAGGAGGACCCGCTCGTCCCCGCCACAGGCAAACTCGCCGCCGCCGACCACGCGGATTTGATAGAGGCCGGTCACGGTGCTAGCCTTGTCCAGCCGCCTTCGCGGCCGCTTTGGCCGCGAAGGACTCTCCACCCACTGCGAAATGGCCTGGCGGCATCTCGCGCAGGATGATGCGAACCGATTCGCGCGGAGCACCAATCGATTCGATGGCGGCATCGGTCAGAGCCTGGATCAACCGCTCCTTGTCGTCGGGAGTCCTCCCTTCGAGCATGTTGACCTCGATGATCGGCATTCAGGCCTCCACCTGGAACATGACCGAACCCAGCCCCTGGACGGTCGTGCGCACCGTCTGGCCGGGCGCCAAATTGGGCGCGGCGGTAATCCCGCCCGCCATCACGATGTCCCCGGCAGAAATCTCCTCACCCGCCTCGGCAACAAGCCTGGCGGCCGCGACCAGCGAGCGCAGGGGGTGGCCGAGAATCGCGGCGGTCGATCCGACCTGCGTCACTTCCCCGTCGATTTCGAGGTATACGCCGAGGTTCGAGAAATCCATTGCTGGATCGTTCCAGGAGCCGATCACCAGCCCGGACGACGACGTGTTGTCAGCGATGACATCGGACAGCGCGAACTTGAAGTTTTCATAGCGGCTGTCGATGATTTCCATGGCCGGGGCAATCGCCTCGACTGCCGCCAACGCGGCCGCCGCCGTCACCTTGCCGGCCAGCGGCGCCTTCATCAGGAAGGCGACTTCCGGCTCAACCCGCGGATGGACGAAGCGCGCCCGCGACATCGCCGTGCCCTCCTCGATCAGCATGGCATCGGTCAGCCGCCCCCAGGCGACCTCGTCGACGCCGACCTGCAGCATCTTGGCGCGGCTCGTCAGTCCCATCTTGACCCCGATGCGGCGCTCGCCCCGCGCCAGCCGCCGATCGACCGACAGTTTCTGGACCCGGTATGCATCGGCGACGCTCAGGTCGGGATCGGTGTGGGTGAGCTGCGGAGTGGCACGCGCGTGCAAAGCGGCGCTGTCTAGGGTTTCGGCGTAACGCTCAAGTTTGTCCATTGCCTTGAGCCTATGCTGCACGTGCGGAAACGAGATCGAGCGCGACATCGACGATCATGTCTTCCTGCCCCCCGACCATTCGGCGCTTGCCCAGTTCGATCAGAATTTCGCGGGTATCCAGCCCATACTGTTCGGCGGCCTTTTCCGCGTGGCGCAGGAAGCTCGAATAGACCCCGGCATAGCCCAGGCTCAGCGTTTCGCGATCCACCCGCACCGGGCGGTCCTGCAACGGACGGATGATGTCCTCTGCCGCGTCCATCAGGGCCATCACGTCGCAGCCATGGTTCCACCCCTTGCGGTCGGCAGCGGCGACGAACACCTCGAGCGGGGCGTTGCCAGCCCCTGCCCCCATTCCGGCTAGGCTCGCGTCGATCCGCACCGCGCCTTCCTGGGCAGCGACGATGGAATTGGCGACACCGAGCGAAAGGTTGTGGTGGGCGTGGATCCCGCGTTGGGTTTCCGGCTTGAGGACGCGGTCATAGGCCCGCAGGCGATCGCGCACCCCGTCCATGTCGAGCGCGCCGCCGCTGTCGGTCACATAGACGCAATGCGCCCCATAGCTTTCCATCAGCAGGGCCTGCTGCGCCAGCGCCTCGGCATCGATCATGTGGCTCATCATCAGGAAGCCCGAGACATCCATGCCGAGGTCGCGGGCAATGCCGATGTGCTGCTTGGCGACGTCGGCCTCGGTGCAATGGGTCGCCACCCGCACCGAGCGCACGCCGAGCGCATAGGCGCGGCGGAGTTCCTCGACCGTGCCGATACCCGGCACCAGCAATGTGGTCAGCACGGCGTTCTTGATCACGTCGGCGGCGGCCTCGATCCACTCCCAGTCGGTATGCGCACCGAACCCGTAGTTGAACGACGTGCCGTTGAGGCCATCGCCGTGCGACACCTCGATCGCATCGACGCCGGCATCGTCCAGCGCCTTGGCAATGGTGCGGACACTTTCGGTGCCGTACATGTGAAGAATGGCATGCATGCCGTCACGCAGGGTGACGTCCTGGATGTAGAGCTTTCCGGTTTCGGGATTGAAGGTCATGCTGCCACCTTTTCAAGGCGTTGTTGGGCCAGACGCTCACCCGCTGCCTTGGCGGCGGCGGTCATGATGTCGAGGTTGCCGGAATATTTCGGAAGATAGTCGCCAGCGCCCTCGACCTCGAGGAACACGCTGGTCTTCAGGCCGACGAATTCGCCGTATCCGGGGATCTTCAGCGGCCGGTTCGAGCCGAACCGTTCGAACTGCACTTCCTGCTTGAGGCGATAGCCGGGCACATAGGCTTGCACGGTTTCGACCATTTCCTTGACCGAGGCGCGGATGGCGTCCTCGTCCACCTGATCGGTCAGCGTGAAGATCGTGTCACGCATGATCATCGGCGGTTCGGCGGGATTGAGGATGATGATCGCCCGGCCGCGGCCGGCACCGCCCACTATCTCGATCGCCTTCGCGGTGGTCCGGGTGAATTCGTCGATGTTCGCGCGGGTGCCGGGCCCGGCAGAACGCGAGGACACCGACGCGACGATTTCAGCGTAATGAACCGGGGTCACCCGAGAAACCGCGGCGACAATGGGAATGGTCGCCTGACCGCCGCAGGTGACCATGTTGACATTGCGGATTTCGCTGTCGAGCACTCCGCCGACCGGCGGGACAAAAAACGGCCCGATCGCGGCAGGGGTCAGATCGACAACCAGCTTGCCGTCGGCTTGCAGGGCCGCATCGTGTTCCTTGTGGGCGTAGGCCGAAGTCGCATCGAATGCGATGCCAATCTCGGGATAGGCCGGCAGCTTGCGCAGCCCTTCAATACCCTCATGGGTTGTCGCCACGCCGCGTTCGCGGGCCATGGCGAGGCCTTCCGAGGCCGGGTCGATCCCGACCACCGCCGCCAGTTCAAGGGTATCGGACCCCTTGAGCAGCTTGATCATCAAATCGGTACCAATATTTCCGGAGCCGATGATGGCGCATTTCATCTTGGTCATTCTTCGATCTCTCCGTTCATCTGCGTCAGCCGGCCTCGGCAGCGAAAGCCGCCCGCACCGTTCCGACGCCATTGATTCTCGCTTCCACGACATCGCCGCGCGCGATCCCGGCCATGGGCCCGAGCGCGCCGGACAGGATCACGTCGCCTTCAAGCAGCGGGCGTCCGACCCGGGCCATCACCCGCGCCAGCCACAGCGATGCGGTGATCGGGCTGCCGAGGCAGGCAATCCCCGCCCCCACCGAGATCGGCTCGCCCTTTACCTCCATCACCATGCCGCATTCGCGCAGGTCGAGCGCTTCGAGCTTGCGCGGCACCGCACCCAGCACGAACAGCCCGCTCGAGGCGTTGTCGGCGACGGTGTCCCAGATGCGGATGTCCCAGTTGGCAACGCGGCTATCGACGATCTCGATCGCGGGTACGACATATTCGACCGCGCGGATCATCTCGGCGGTGGTGAGATCGGGATAGGGCAGATCCCGGCCGACCACGATCGCGATTTCGGCCTCGACCTTGGGCTGGATGACCTGATCGAGCGAGATCGGAATCCCCTCGGGCACGTCCATGTCCGAAAACAGCATGCCGTAATCGGGCTGGTCGACGCCAAGCTGGCGCTGCACCGCGAGCGAGGTCAGGCCGATCTTGCGGCCGACCAGGCGCCGTCCGCTGTCAAGGGCGTGCCGAGTGTTGATTTCCTGCACGGCGTAGGCGGCATCCACTCCGCCGGCCGAAATGAGATCGCGAATCGGCGCCACCGGCTTGCCGCTGGCAGCCGCGCCCCGCAATTGCTCGGCCGCCTGTTGGATGGCAGTGGGATCGATAGTGGTTTCAGTCGTCATGGTCTCAAAGCTTCACGCAGATGTTTTCGGTTTCCGTGTAGAATTCGAGGCTGTGCACGCCGCCTTCGCGGCCGATCCCGGAATGTCCCGAACCGCCGAATGCGGTGCGCAGATCCCGCAGGAACCAGCAATTGACCCAGCAGACGCCAACCTGCATCGAGGCGGCGACCCGGTGCGCCCGCGAGAGGTTTTCGGTCCAGATCGTCGCGCACAATCCGTAGTCGGTGTCGTTGGCCAGGCCGATCACCTCGTCTTCGGCATCGAAGGGAATGACCCCGCAGCACGGGCCGAAGATTTCTTCGCGCATCACCGAACTGTCGTGCGCCAGGCCTGTCCACAACGTCGGCTCGACATAAAAGCCGCCCGCTTCATCCCCAGAAATCGCGGGAACCCCGCCCCCGGTGACGACAGTGGCGCCTTCGGCCACCGCGCGCGCATAGTATCCCAGCACCTTTTCCTGATGCTCGGCACTGATCAGCGGACCAAGATAGGCTGGATCGCCGGTCGCTCCTGGTTTGAACGCCTTGGCCGCCACCGTCATCCGCTTCACGAATTCGTCGAAAACCGGCCGTTCGACATAGACCCGCTCGGTCCCGAGGCAGACCTGCCCGGTGTTCAGAAATACCGAACGCGACAATCCTTCGACCACCTTGTCGAGATCGGCGTCGGCAAACACGACGGCCGGATTCTTACCGCCCAGCTCGAACGAAATGTCGCGCACCCCGACCGCGGCCTTCTGCATGATCGCCTGGCCGGTGCCGGTTTCGCCGGTGAATGTGATTGCATCGATGTCGGGGTTCGAGGTCAGGAATTCACCGGCCGAACCCGCCCCGAAACCGTGCACCACGTTGTAGACCCCTTCGGGCATCCCGACCGCGTTCATGACCTCACCCAGCAGCGCCGCGGTCCGCGGCGTCTCTTCGGATGGCTTGACCACAACCGTGTTGCCGCAAGCCAGGGCAGGTCCAACCTTCCAGGTCATCAGCAGCAGGGGAAAGTTCCACGGGCAGATCACCGCGATCACACCCTTGGGCTTGCGCACCGCGTAGTTGAGCGCCTGCCCGCCATCGGGCGTTGCCGTTGCAAAGGATTCGGTCGGGGTCGTCGAAATGACGTCGGCAAACATCCGGAAGTTCGCAGCACCGCGCGGAATGTCGATATGCGAGGCGACATGGCGCGGCTTGCCGGTATCCGCCACTTCGGCTGCGAGGAAATCGTCCGCGCGGCGCTCGATCTCGGTGGCGACCGCGGAGATGAGCTTGACCCGTTCCGCCGTGGTCATCTTGCCCCAGGGGCCGTTGAGCGCCGCCTTGGCCGCGGCAACCGCATCGGCCACATCGGCCTCGCTCGCCTCGTGGACAGTACCGATCCGAAGGCCGGTCGCAGGAGCGAAATTGTCGAAGGTCTTGCCGGTGCTTCCACGGCGATATGCGCCCCCGATGAAATTCAGGATGGTGTCGGTAACGGCCGGGGTAATCTCATTTGCCATGGGCTCTTCAATTCTCCGTAGCGTCTTGTTTCAGTGCGGCGATGGCCGGACGCTCAATATTCCGTCGCCCCGATCGAGATGAGGGCTGCGTTTGCGCACTGCGTATCCAGTTCTTCGGTTCCGCCCGACACTCCGATCGCGCCGACGATTTCGCCGGCGATCGCGATCGGCAGCCCGCCGCCGAACATGGCGATTCCGGGCTTCGCGGCGATACCTCCGCTTAGCGCGGGATTGCCTGCGACCATCTTGTAGACGTCCGGCGACGGAACCTTGAAGCTGGCAGCGGTATAGGCCTTGTCCTGCGCGATCTGAGAGGAGGGAAACGGGGCCCCGGTGGCGCGCAACAGGGCGACCAGTTCCCCGGTGGCGCCAACCACTGCGGCGACGAGGGGACAGCCCGCCTCGCCGCCTTTCGCCACGGCGACCTGCACCGCCTTGGCGGCAAGATCGTGTCCCACCGACCGGATTGTCGCCACTCCATTCATGCTCAGGTGTTCACCGTCATGAAGCGGTCGTTGAGCGCCTTCTCGTAATAGAAGATCGCCTTGCCGGCATTCTCGGCCTGCCACATCCGGCGCGGATTATCGGGATAATAGGTATAGCCGCCGCTGAACGTCTCGTTGCGGTTGCCCGACGGGTCGAAGAAATAGATCGTCTGACCGCGTGTGATCCCATGGCGGGTGGGGCCGATATCGAGCGAGATGTCGTAGCGGCTGATGATGTCCGCCGCATGACCGACATCGTGCCAAGATTCGAGGTTGAAAGACGTGTGATGGATCCGTCCGTCCTCTGGATAGCCCAGAAACGCCACGTCATGCGCCTTGTTGCTGCATGACAGGAAGATGCCCAGCCGAGTGCCGGACCCTTCGTCCACCAGTTCCTCAGTGACCGAAAAATCCAGTGCTTCGACAAAAATCTTCGCGCTCGCCGAAATATCGACACCATTGAGCGCGCAATGATCGAACCTGGTCGCGCGCATACCGCGCGGCTCGGCGATCCAGACGTCCGGATTGCGCACGGCCGGACCCGTATCGGACAGCTCCATCTCGGCATAGAGATCGAACACGTGGGCAGTTGGCGTATTGAAGCGGATCTTGCGGCCAACGCCGGGATCCTCGCCCGCCGGAATGATATCGACGTGGACCCCCATGTCGAGCAGCCGTTCGGCAAAGTGGTCGAGATCGGCATCCCTGGCGACCTTGAATGCCATCCGGTCGAGCCCCGCGGTATCGGCCTCGCGCAGAATGATGCTGTGGCGATCGAACTCGTCGAAGGCCTGGAAGAAAGCCCTGCCGCCCTCGACGCTCACCAGGTTGAGGCCGATACGGTCACGATAGTGCTGGATTGCCTCATCCAGATCGAGGACGCGCAACTGGACATAGCCAGGGCGAAGTACACCGGTCAGCGCCATTTCAGTTCTCCTTGTCCCTTCAGGCCTTGAGGCCGTTCTCGAAAAATTCGGCCACCATGCGGTTGAAGCTCGCCATCCGTTCGATCTGAACCCAGTGGCCGCATTCCGCGAACACGTGCAGGTCGGCGCGCGGCAACAGGCTGGCCAAGCGAACGGTGGACTCCAGCGGAATCACCTGGTCGAACAGGCCATGCAGGATGAGCGTTTCGTGTTTAAGTGCCGCCACGTCTTCCTCGCGGCTAGCCAGCATCGCGATGTTGCGCTGCCGGTCAGCCCCGCCGAACGTCGCGTGATACGGCTCGTGCGCTTCCGGACGCGCACTCGCTTCGTAGCGCGACTGGACCAGGTCTTCGGTTAGCCGGCTGTGATCCCAGGCAAGGTACTTGAGCGAGGCGCGCATTTCCTCCAGCGAAGGCTGGTAGCCCCAGACCAGGTCGAGCGCAGGCGTGATCGGGAAATCGAGCCCTGCCGGCCCCATCAGCACCGCCCTTTCGACCCGATCGGGATGCGCGATCATGAACGCCAGGGTTATGCCGCCGCCGAAGGAATTGCCGACCATCGAGACCTTGTCGATCCCGAGGCTATCGAGCAGCGATGCGACCTGATCGACCCAAACCCGCTTATCTTCGATCCGGCCCTTCGAATCCGAATAGCCGAACCCGAACATGTCGGGCGCGATGACGCGGAAGCGCTTCGCGAGCTCGGGCATGTTGAGCCGCCAATTGGCCCAGGCAGTCACCCCGGGTCCCGATCCGTGGATCAGCAGGACCGGTGCGCCATCGCCCAAATCGTGGTAGTTCGTGACGCTGCCGTCAACCGTGATGGATTTGCCAATCTCGGGGCGTGCGATGTCTTTGGCAACGGCAGTCATGGCTCTCCCAATCGATTTTCAACCGCTTTTTTTCCGTGAGCATTGCCTGTCGTCGCGACAGGCAATGCTCACGGCTCTCGCGTTCGTCCGGTTTCTCGCTATTATTGCACCAAACAGAACGCATTTGCAAATGGAGAATGATCCAACTCCATCGCATCATGCCGGAAGTTGGTCTGTCCGGCTCACGCTAAGCCTTCGGCCTTGAGCGCCGCACCCACGGCGGGACGCTGCGCGATCTTTCCGGCATAGGCGCCAAGTGCGGGGTAGGCGGCCATGTCGATACCGACGTAGGCTGGCCAACCCAGCATCACGAACAGGTAGATGTCGGCGACACTGAAAGCACTGCCGGCATAGTGGTCGCGCCCAGCCAATTCCTTGTCGAGCGCGGCGAGATGGTTCTTGACCGATTCCGCGGCGGCCGCCTTCGCTTCGTCGGAAGTGCCGGGGGCGAACAGCGGAACGAATGCCTTGTGGAATTCGGAACAGAGGAAGCTGAGACGGCTCAGCAACCGGTAACGATCGAGGCTGCCTTCGGCCGGTGCCAGGCCGGACGCGGGGTCCTGGTCGGCAATGTACAGCAGGATGGCGGGGTTCTCGGTCAGGGTCTCGCCGCTGTCCAGGGTCAGGGCCGGGACCTTGCCGGACGGATTGACGGTGAGGAAATCCTCGCCCGCCTCGGTCTTGCGCACGGCCAGATCGACCTTGACGGCTTCGAAATCGGCACCGGTTTCGCGCAGGGCAATGTGCGGGGCGAGGGAACATGCGCCGGGGCTGATGAACAGTTTCATGGTATTTCTCCTCTAGATTTCTTTTCGACGCCAGACGATGTTCGGCAGTCAGATTGGGGTCGCCAGCAGCGTCGCGATTCTGTGGGTGTCATAGACGCACATTCGGCTCACCAGCTTGGCTACGCCGTCCTTGATTAGCAGACGGTCGACATATTTCCCGGCGTTGTAGATGCGGGTCTCACCGTCGTTGCGCGTCTGCAGCAAGGCATAGCTTGCTTCGGCCGACACGGTATCCCCGTCGATCCCGGTCAAGACCGCTCGCGAAATCAGGTGACGACTGAAATGCTCCGGGAAAACGTTGGCGCGGCGCAGCGCCACCACCCGATCGACGAGCATGCCCTTGCTGTCGCAATACATCACCGCGGCCGGCAGCCCGTTGTCGACATTTTCGCGGGCGATCACCTGGTAGAGGCAATCGTCGACGAAAAACTCGGGCCACTCCTCAAGCCGGTCGTCATCCAGACACAGTCCGTAAGCGGCGTTCAGGGAATCGACGAGACCCTGCAAAACAGGCTCGACCAAGCTCATGCCGATGCCTCGGCGCTGACGGCAAGAGCATCGCCCATCAGGCTCAGATAGCCTTTCCAGAAGCCGCGCACAGCGTTCTCGTCCATGCCCATCGGCGCGTAATAGCCGCGCACGTCGTCGCCGCCCATTTCGATGAAACTGTGCTTGCCTTCGGCCCCAATCGTCCCTTGCTGGCAAAGCTCGACCGCTTCGCCGTCTTCCATCGAGATCAGGCCGGAGGGGCCGACAAGGTTCAGGTTGCGCAGGCGGTGACGCGTGGTTTCCTCATCGTCGTCAGCATAGCCGAAATAGGTCCAGACCAATTCGGTCTTGTCGACACCGTGCGTCACGATCTGGCGTGTCGCCAGCGTGTTCTGGATCTGCTGCAGAACGACCGAGGGAAACAGCGACTGGATGTGCAGGCCGACATCGTCCTCGATCTCGGGCCGGAACTGCAACAGGCTTTCGTCCTGCAATTTGGCAGCGCCTTGCATTTCGCGATTGGCTTCATCGCCGAACGAGCCGTAATCGATGTCGCCCTTGGGCTTGGAGACGGTAAAGACGTTGTGAAAACCCTGCTCGGCCAGTTCTCCGGCGCTGTCCTGGCTTTGCCGGTAAATGCCGAAGGTCGGGTAGAACAGGTGGAGCAAGGCGCCGTGGTAGCTGTCACGGCTGTTTTCGGAATAGAGCTTCCAGTTGCCCGCCATATATTGCCGGGAATAACCGAGCACCCTGATCGGGCGGTGAAAAACGCGGTCGATGTACTTGCGCATCACCGGGCCGAGAAAATCTTCAAGCGGCTCGATCTCGGCTGAAAAGGTGCCGAACACCATGCCTTTGTAACTCTCCACCCGGAGCTTTTCGAGCGAGTGATTGGCTGGATCGAAATCCTTGTCGTACCCCCCTACTCCCTTGAGGCCGCGCCGGAACGGCACGCCAACCAGTGTGCCTTCCGAATCGTAGGCCCATTGATGGTAGACGCAGACAAACGCGCCGTCGGCCTGGTTGCCGCGCAGCGAGCGACACACCGTTGCGCCCTTGTGCGCGCACCGGTTGACCCAGGCATGGATCTTGCCTTCCTGCCCGCGCACGAGGACCACCGGCGTTTCACCGACATGGGTCGCGCGAAAATCTCCGGCGTTTGGAATCTCGGCCTCAAGCCCAAGGTAGCACCAGGTGCGACCCTTGAAGACACTGCGCTGCTCGACGGCGAAAATCTGCGTATCGTGGTAGACCTTGTAGTCCACCGCCGTCGGGAGCGAAGGCGCCCCCGCCGAGGCCATGTCATTCATTGTGCGTCTCCCGCAAAGCCCTGGCCCGACGCGAGCTGGCCGCAGGTGCGCATCGCGCTGAGCATCATTGCTGCGTCCGCCTGTCCGGTGCCGACGATGTCATAGGCGGTGCCGTGGGCTACCGACATGTGCAGATAGGGCGGCCCCATCATGATCACGCAGTTGCCCGAAAAGCCCCAAGTCTTGACCGCAATGTGTCCCTGATCGTGGAACATCGCGATGACCATGTCGTAGCGCCCCTCGATGCACTGACGGAACACCGAATCGGGCGCAATCGGGCCTTCGACGGCAATGCCCGCTGCCCGCGCCCGCTCGACCCCGGGGGCAATCGCAAACCGCTCCTCGTCGCCCATGGCGTGCGGGTTCAGCCCGGCCACGGCGATCCGCGGACGGGCGATTCCCCACGACCGCATGGCATCGTTGACCTGCCCGATCGCCGTGGCCACGAGGTCCGCGGTTATCACGTCGATCACCTGGCGCAGGGACATGTGATCGGTAAGATGCGCGACCCGCAAGGGTCCGGTCAGCAAAACCAGATAGCTTTCGCCAGGGGTCGGACTGATGACCTTGTCGAGTTTTCCGGCCATCTTGAGCGAACCGGTGCTGATCGGTCCCATGATTGTCGCGGCAAAGGACCCGTCCCGGGCCAGCGCGTCGAGTTCGTCCAGCCATTGCGCCGAGGCATGGCCGGCCACTTCGGTATCCTCGCCCAGCGGCAAAACGCCGTCCGGCAAGGCGCCGGTGTCGATCACGTCGATCACCCCGACATCGTCGCTGGGCCGTTCGAACGAACGCATCCGGCGCACCCGGGCCTTGACCCCGGTCATGTCGAGCGCACGCTCCACCGCGGCTGCCGAGCCAAGCAGCACCGGAATCGACACCTCGTGTACCGCCCCTTCCGCGAGCGCCTTGACCGTCACTTCGGGTCCGATTCCCGCAGGATCGCCGATCATGGTCCCGACGACGGGACGCTCTGCTGTTGCTGCCATGGGCCGGTCAGATGCTGTAGACATCGAGCATGGTCTGCGCGAGGTCGTTGATGATCACGGTCTTCTTGCGCTTGATCACAAAACTCGCGCCGACAGGCTCGAGATCGTAGAAGGCCGATCCGCTGTAGACGGTTACCGCCCCATCGAGCACGGATGTCACCGTCCACGATGTGCGCGCCCGCACCAGGCCATCGCCTTCTTCCGTCGAAAGCAGCGTGAACACGTGCGAAGTGCGCGGCCCGGGCGTACTTGCCGAGGACCGCCCGGTGCGAATGCGGAAAACCCGATCTTCAAGTCCGCCGCGATTGTGATAATAGATCAGCGAGATTTCGCGCTGCGGATCGGCGGTCAGGCGCTCGCGGTCATCCCAAGCCGGCGCCCAGTATTCCGCGTCTTCGGCATAGAGCGACAGCCAGGTGTCCCAGTCCTTGTCGTCGAGCGCGATCGCCTCGCGACCGAGAAAGCGGCAAACGGCTAGCCATTGCGTATCGGCAGCCGTCATCGCGCCAACTCCAGGTCGCCCTTGGCAAGCAGTTCGGCGGTCTCCTGGTCGATTGCGGTGTTCATCCGGCTGATCCATTCGTCGTGGATTGCGACATAAAGTCCCTCGTCGGCCACCGCCGGGCTGCTCATCACCGCATCCACGGCGAGGCCCGCGCCGAATTGTCCGGCGTCTTTCTCCCAACGCGTCGCGCCGCGCGACATGTCGTTCATCCGGCCTTCGCCGGCGCCAAACCCGGCTTGGCAGTTGTTGAATTCGGTCAGGTCGTCGGGAGTCGCCATGCCGCTGGCATTGAAGAAGTCCTCGTACTGCCGGATCCTTAGGGCCCGGGCCGCGGGGCTTTCGCCCACCGGAGCGATGCAATAGGTCGTGACTTCGGTCTCATCGACGGAGATCGGCTGGATGATCCTGATCTGGGTGCTGGTCTGATCCATCAGGAAGACGTTGGGGAAGAGCTGCAGGTTGCGGATGCGCTTGTTCATCCACAGCGCCTTTTCCTCGCCATGGGCGTCCACTATCCAGTCAAGGATTTCGAAATTGGGCCGATCCCTGAAATTGGCATAGTCGGCCCACAGCACCGAATGCCCGTTGTGGAAGGAAAACGAACCTCCATCTTGTCGATTGAAGTTCGCGAAGTCGATCGCCCTGGTATCGTTATTGGATTGCCCTTCCACCCGGCGCTGCACCGTCAGGAAATAGTTCGCGTGAACGGTACTGACGTGATAACCGTCCAACCCGTTCTCAACTTGCATCTTCCAGTTGCCGCGATAGCGGTACCGGGTTGCGCCCGGCAGCACTTCCAATTCACCATGTTGTGATTGATCCACCAAAAGGTCGATGAACGCCTTCGAACCGGCCAGATATTCCTCGAGCGGCAAGACATCGGCCGACAGGCTGGCGAAGATGAAGCCGCGGTAAATTTCGAGACGGGCGATTTGGGGAAGCCCGAAATCGGCACGGTCGAAACCAGGCGCATAGCCCCCAGCCCCTTCCTCGGTGACGTCGAGAAGGTCGCCCGCCGACGAGTAGGTCCAGCCGTGGAACGGGCACATGAAGTTCTTACTGTTCCCGGCCTTTTCGCGGCAAACCCTGGCACCGCGGTGCGCGCAGGCGTTGACCAGTCCGCGGACAGTGCCCGTCCTGTCCCGAGTGATGATGACGGGCGTCCGTCCGATCTTGGTCGTCAGGAAATCATGGGGCTTGGCGACCTGGCTTTCATGCGCGAGAAAAATCCAGTTGCGCTCGAAAATATACTTCATCTCGATATCGAACAGCTCGGCATCGGTGAAGGCGGCGCGGTCGATCTGGAAGATTCCCCTAGCCTGGTCTTTCACGAGCCACGACTTCAGTCGCCGTTTGATCGCTTGCAAATCGGCAATCCGACCGACGCGCTTTTCTGCGGCTTCCATAACGCTCCACTCCCACTTTGCGGCAGCCGGTCGGACGGCTTCCGCTGAATGACTGGACACCTTGGCGGTGTTCCCGAATCCGGTCCCGCGCCGCCCGCCCATCACGGGCGAATCGCTGGATCGACGTTCTGTTGCGCTATTCCTACACCAACAAATTACCCGGTGCAACGTATTGCACTATGGAGAACTATCGACTATCGCCTCGACTCGGCCGGCAAGACCGGCGGCAAGACAATCGGCGATGACGGTCCCGCGAGATGCGAGCCGCGTCCTCTGGGAGAGAAAGCAAATGGCAGCAGTCACGGAACTCGGTTACCTTGGGTTGACCGTCACGAACCTCGATGCATGGCGCAGTTATGCTGCCGAAGTGGCCGGCATGGAAGTTGTCGACGAGGGCGAAGGCGACCGCCTCTACCTGCGCATGGACCAGTGGCATCATCGCATCGTGTTGCATGCCTCCGACTCCGACGATCTTGCCTATCTGGGCTGGCGCGTTGCCGATCCGGTGGAATTCGACGCCATAGTGGCAAAGCTGACCGCCGCCGGAATCTCCTTGACGGTGGCAAGCGAGGCCGAAGCTCGCGAGCGGCGCGTGCTCGGTCTTGCCAAGCTGGCTGATCCGGGTGGGAACCCCACCGAAATTTTTTACGGGCCGCAAGTCGATACCCACAAGCCTTTCCATCCTGGGCGCCCCATGTACGGAAAGTTCGTGACCGGATCGCAAGGAATCGGGCATTGCATCCTGCGTCAGGACGATGTTCCCGCGGCGGCGGCGTTCTACGGACTGCTGGGGCTGCGCGGGTCGGTCGAGTATCACCTGCAACTGCCCAACGGGATGGTGGCGCAGCCGTACTTCATGCACTGCAACGAGCGGCAGCATTCGGTCGCTTTCGGGCTTGGCCCGATGGAAAAGCGCATCAACCACCTGATGTTCGAATATACCGACCTCGACGATCTCGGCCTCGCGCACGACATTGTGCGGGCGCGCAAGATCGACGTCGCGCTCCAGCTCGGCAAGCACGCGAATGACCAGGCGCTGACCTTCTACTGCGCCAATCCGTCGGGCTGGCTGTGGGAGTTCGGCTGGGGTGCCCGCAAGGCCCCGAGCCAGCAGGAATACTACACCCGCGATATATTCGGTCACGGCAACGAAGCCGCGGGGTACGGAATGGATATTCCCATCGGCTGATCATCCATTTGATCGCCGGTCCATAACCTAGATTGGAATTGCCAGACGCCATGTCGAACAAATTGCGCCTTTGCCAAGTAGCGGCCGTCAAGGACGGTGAACCGGTCGCGGTCTACCAAGAAAAAATGCCTGCGCTTGCAGTCTACAACGTCGATGGCGAAGTGTTCGTCACCGACAATCTGTGCACCCATGGCAATGCCATGCTCACCGATGGCTACCAGGACGGCACAATTATCGAGTGCCCGTTTCACGGTGGTTCGTTCGACATCGCGACCGGAGCTGCCAAGGCCTTTCCCTGCCAGATCCCCATCAAGACATACCCCGTCACGATCGAAGACGGCTGGGTGTGCATCGATCAACCGAAAGAGAGCGCCTGAATGCTCCTCGACACCCCTTCCCGCTATGAGCTGCAGCAGCTCACTTCCGAGCTCAACGCGCTCTACGCCGAACTCATTGACGATGATCGCTTGGAAGAGTGGCCCGAACTCTTTGTTTCGGACTGCGTTTATACCGTGATCTCGCGCGAGAACTTCGAGCGAAACTTGGATTCAGCGGCGATCTATTGCGACAGCCGCGGAATGCTTGTGGATCGCATTGTTTCACTGCGCAAAGCCAATATCTTCCCGGTGCATGCCTACCGTCATATTCTCGGTCCGACCCGGATGGTTTCCACAACGGGAGCACTCGCAAAGACGCAAACCAACTATGCGGTCCTTATGACCCGTACCGACGGACACACCACAATCTACAATTCGGGCAAGTATATAGACGAGATCGACTTGTCGGGCGAGCGCCCCTTGTTTCGTTCGAAGATCGCCGTTTTCGATACCAACCTCATCGACACGATGATGGTTCGCCCGATTTAGTTCGCGACCAGGATTTTGATCATGACCGACACAGCTCTGCTAGACGAAAATCCCTCGAGAACCGCAAACGGAACTGGTCGCCGGGTTCCCTACCGGGTTTTCACCGATCCGGAGTATCACGCGCGCGAGCAGGAAAAGATCTTCCAGGGCGAGACTTGGTCCTTCGTCGCGCTCGAGGCAGAAGTGCCCGAGGCTGGCGATTTCAAATCAACCTTCATCGGAGAAACCCCGGTCATCGTCACCAGGGCCGCTGATGGCGCCGTTCATGTCGTGGTCAATCGCTGCGCTCATCGCGGGGCCCTGGTATGCCGCGAACTGCGCGGCAATCGCCCCAATCTCGAATGTGTTTACCACCAATGGGCCTATGACCTCGCCGGCAATCTGATCGGGGTGCCGTTCCGCCGCGGTCTCAAGGGCCAGGGCGGAATGCCCGGCGATTTCGACATGAAACAGCATGGCCTCAAGCAGTTGCGCGTCGGGATCGTCGGCGGGCTTGTCTTCGCCAGCTTTTCTCAAAGCGTGGTGCCACTGAACGATTTCCTCGGCCCGCTGGTTGTCGAGCATATCAAACGGATCATGCACAAGCCGATCAAGGTTCTGGGCGATCAGCGGCAATATGTTCACGGCAACTGGAAGCTCTATGCCGAGAATACCCGCGATCCCTATCACGCCAGCCTTCTGCACCTGTTCCACAATACGTTCGGGCTCTACCGATCGACCCAGACCGGCAAGTCACTGATGGACAGCGAGAAGCGGCATTCGCTCCTTTATTCCATCGCCGCCAGCAACGACGATGCCGCCGACAAACAGGCCTATGGCGATTCCAGGACATTCGATACCGAGTTCAAGCTTCAGGACATGTCGCTGCTCAAGGGCCGCCAGGAATTCGATGACGGCATTACCCTGGTTATCCTCGCGGTTTTCCCGAACCTGGTCCTCCAGCAGATTCAGAACACGCTCGCCGTGCGGCAAATCGTGCCAAAGGGGCAGGAAGCGTTCGAGCTGGTCTGGACCCACTTCGGTTACGCCGACGACGATGCAGAAATGCAGGCAATCCGGCGCAAGCAGACCAACCTGATCGGTCCGGCCGGCCTGATCTCGATGGAAGACGGCGAAGCGGTGGAAATCGTCCAGAACGCCATTGTCGGCGAACAGCAGGCAACCTCGTTCATCGCGATGGGCGGTGGCCGCGCCGAAGATGCCGACCACCTTGTCACCGAAGGCGCCATTGTCGGCTTCTGGGACAATTACGAGAAGCTCGTCGGCTTTGGGACCTCCCAATGACCCGAACGATCGACTTCTATTTCGACTTCATCAGTCCCTTCAGCTACCTCGCGCAGCTGAAGCTCCCGGAAATCGCCCGCAAGACTGGTTGCGACCTTGAATATTGGCCGATCGACATCCCCGAGGCCAAGATCGCGGCGGGGAACTACGGCCCGTCCAATCGCGAGGTGGCTCCAAAAATCAAGGTGATGATGGCGGACCTCAACCGGTGGGCCCGCAAATACGACGTTCCCTTGCGGTTTCCGGCCGGCTTTGCCTGCGCGGACTGGAACTGTGCCACGCTCTTCGCGCGCGAACAGGGCAAGGCGGAAGCTTTCGTCGCCGCCGCCTACAATCGCATCTGGGGGCAGGGAATCGATCCGAGCGACCGCGAAGAACTGCGCGCCTGCGCAAAAGAAGCTGGGCTCGATCCAGGGGGGCTGATTGCCTTCGTCGACTCGTCACTAGGCCAGAACGAATACCGCAAGGTTCGTAGCCAAGCCTATCAGCGGGGAGTCTTCGGCGCACCATTAATGTTTGTCGACGATGAAATATTCTGGGGCAATGATCGCCTGGATTTTCTGCAAGAGTATCTTCTACAACAAAAATAGAACTTTACGCAACATAACAAGATAAACGACATAGGGAGAGCGAAAATGAGAGAGCTTAAGCTGCGCTTGTTTGTGACTGCGACTGCCTTCCTTACGCAATCGCTTTTTTCTAATGTCGTACTCGCCCAGGATTCGGCCGCCGGGCAATCCGAGGAAGAACAGGCAACGACCGGTATCGAAGATATCGTCGTGACTGCGACCCGCCGCGAAGCAAGATTGCAGCAGGTGCCCGTGGCCGTTACGGCACTCGGCGACGATGCCTTGCAATCGGCCGACGTCTCGACGGTACGCGCCCTGACCCAAGTGGTCCCAGGCTTTGTCGGCAGCCGTAACATGGGCGTGTTCCAACCCGTGGTCCGCGGCGTCGGTTCCACCGGAATCTCGATCGGCGACGAACCGAACATCGCCACCTATGTGGATGGCGTCTACCAGCCCGAATCCGCAGCCAACTGGATCGATCTGGTCGAGGTGGAACGGGTCGAAGTGCTACGCGGCCCGCAAGGTACGACGTTTGGTCGCAATGCGACGGGCGGGCTGATCAATGTCATCACGCCGGACCCCAGCTTCGATTTCCGGGGCAAGGCTTCCTTGCGGGTGGGGCGGATGCGGCGCGAAGCGGGCGACTATGACGCGCGGCTCTATGTGACCGGCCCGATCAGCGAAAAGGCCGCAATCGATCTTTCCGGCCTTTTCCGCAAGAACGATGGCTATATCGACGATCTGGTCCGCGGCGGAACCCTGGGCGACCAGCGGGTCATCGACCTGCGCAGCAAGATTCTTTTCAAACCGGCGGACAATTTCAAGGTTGTCCTGACCGGCGAATTGTTCGACCAGCAAAGCACCACCAATTCGCCGCAGCCGGTTGATGGCAACACCGCCGGACGGCGCTTCGCCGGGGTCATACTGCCGACGGGCGCCTGGCAGGCCTCACTCACCGAAGTCCCTCGCCTGGACCTTCAGCGTTGGACATTCGCCCTGCACACCAAGCTCGAGCTCGACGGATTCAACATCGAGACCACCAGCGGCTTCATGAACCTGCGCTGGAACCAGATCACCGATTCGGATGCCTCGAACTTGCGGCTGGGGAACTTCCCGGCGATCTTTCGCTCGGAATCCGGCAGCCAGGAAATCAAGGTGAGTTCCTCCAAGCCCGGCCCGCTCCAATGGTTGGTAGGTGGCTATTTCTACCAGTTCGGCGGAAGCGCGTTCCTTCAGCCATGGACCGCCGCCAATCCTACAACCCCACTCGCCGGCCCCACTCTCGAGCCGGATCTCGGCGGCCGTTCCTTCGCTGGCTTTGCCGACCTCACTTATGAAATATCGACCGGACTATTCGTCAATCTTGGTGGCCGCTACACGACCGAGAAGCGGGAATTCTCGCAGACGGTGAATGGCAGCCTGGTCGTCGACGACGTCGATCGGACGTTCAACAAGTTCAACTATAAGATCGGACTTCGATACGAACTGGACAACAGGACCAACGTCTACGCCAGCTGGAGCACAGCTTTCAAGAGCGGCGTCTACAACATGGCAGGGACGCGCAACGTCCCGGTCGATCCTGAGGAAATCAAGGCCGCAGAATTTGGCATCAAGTCGGACCCGCTCAGCTGGCTGCGGGTTAACCTTGCGACCTACTACTACGACTACAAGAACCTGCAACTGCAGTCTCGGGACAGCTTCAGCGGAAATTATATCCTTCAGAACGCATCCAATGCCGAAATATATGGCGGCGAGCTGGAATTAACCTTGGCTCCGACAAGCGACCTGAAATTGCGCGGGGCACTGGCTTATACCCACGCCCGCTACAAGGACTTCCCGTTGGCACAGGGCTTCTTCCCGCGACCAGATGGCGGCAATACAGTCACGCCGTTTGACGCGTCCGACAACGTCATGACCCGGGCCCCGAAATGGTCGGGAAATGTCGGCTTCGATTGGGGGCATGATCTGGGGGGCGGACGCCTCAACATCAACGGCAATTTGTCTTTCAGCTCACGACTTTACTATGACTTCGCCAACAACTTTTCCCAAGGCGCTTACAGTCTGTCGAACATGTCGATCTGGTGGCAGCCGGAGAGCGAAAAGTGGAAGATCGGGCTTTGGGCTACGAATCTTACCAATGAGAAAGTCTTGCAGACCATCCGTCCCGGAGCGCTCTCGACCGACGGCTTCTATGAGCAACCTCGCAAGATCGGCGCAACATTCGAAGTATCGTTCTAATAAAAGGTGGAAAACGGCGAATTACGCCAATTGACCGAAACTATTTCCAGAGGGAGAAACCAGATGAGAACAAATACGACAGCCAGGAAGCATCGTCGTGCATTGTTGGCCAGTAGCGGCCTCGCACTCTGCTGCCTGGGCATGACGCCAACCGGTGCCCTCGCACAGGACGCCACAGATACCAGTGCCGCCGTGCAGGAGAACGAGGATGCCGGCGGTCTTGACACCATCGTCGTCACCGCCCGCAAGCGCGAGGAGAACGCCCAGGAAACCCCGGTTGCGATTACCGCGATGAGCGGCACGATGATCGAGGATCGGCAGATTGCCAACGTGGCGCAGGTCGCGTCCTATGCGCCCAACGTCAACATTCAGCCAGTCGGCAATATTTCGGGCTCGAGCGCCTCGCTCACCGCGTTCATTCGCGGCGTCGGCCAGACCGACTTCAACATTACCGTCGATCCTGGCGTCGGCATCTATGTCGATGGCGTCTACGTGGCGCGGTCGGTCGGTGGACTGCTGGACATGGCGGACATTGGCAGCGTTCAGATCCTGCGCGGTCCGCAAGGCACGCTGTTCGGCAAGAACACCATCGGTGGTGCGATCATCGTCAACACGAACCAGCCGAGCAACGATTTCGAACTAAAGCTTGAGGCCGCCACCGGCAGCTTCAACCGCGCCGACTTCAAGGGCATCGTCAACATCCCGATCAGCGAAACGCTCGCCATGCGGGCGGTCGCGTCCTACGAAACCCGCGACGGCTATCAGCGCCGCCTGTTCGATGGCGGACGGCAGGGCAACAAGGACAGCTTCGCCGGCCGCGTGGCGTTCAAGTGGACGCCCTCTGATGCCTTCACCGCAACTCTCGCCGGCGACGTCAACATTCGCCGCGAGGAGCAGGCAGCCATCTATCTCATCGAAAACCGGGACTCACCCGATCTTCTGCAAATCGTGAATCTGCCTGATGGCCGTCAAGTTGCCTTCCCTAGCTCAAACTTCGGTTACAACAAGCTGGGCGGTGGCGCTGGACAATGTGGCGCCCCGGGTGAACTGGCACCGGTCAGCAATCCGAACTGCGTTTCTTCCCGATGGGTTACAGGCGATATCGATACGACTTGGGCCGGAGGTCCAAACCGTTCGGACTTCGACCTATGGGGTGTCAACCTGACCCTCGAATATGACTTCGGGGATGTGACACTGAAGTCTATCAGCGCCTATCGCGACCAGAAATCGGTCATCGAATACGACTTTGACGTGACCCCCCACGAGGTGCTGCAGCTGACCAACAATATCAACTTGTGGCAGGCCTCGCAAGAACTGCAGCTCAATGGCAACCTGTTCGACGACAAGCTCAAATTCGCTCTGGGCGCCTATTACCTGAAGGAAAAGGGCGACGACATCGAACCGCTGCGGTTCGGCTTCGCAAATTTCTTCAGCGGCGGGGCAATCGATAACGACAGCTATGCGGCCTATCTCCAGTTCACCTACAAGGTCACCGACCGTCTCTCGATTACGCCGGGCATCCGCTACACTAACGAAACCAAGCGTTTCGATCCTTCGGCGCAGGTGATCTACCGCGATTACACCGCCGGGCTGCTTCCGCCCTATCCCGATGGCGTATTCATCCAGTACAGCCGCTGCCTTGTGGGTCAACCCGCGCCGCAGTTGCTGCCGAACGGGTTCCCCGACCCGGCATGTGTTCCGTCGGCGACCAATCCTGGCGGCAACCATAATCTACCTGCGGTTGAGGTGTCCGCCAAAGCCAAGGAATGGACCCCCGCGGTCTCGGTGAACTATCAGTTCACCAACGACATCATGGGCTATGCGTCTTATTCGAAGGGCTTCAAGAACGGCGGCTTCAGCCAGCGTATTTTCCCTGGTGAACTGGTAACTCCGGCATTTACGCCCGAATTTGTGGAATCTTACGAAGTTGGCCTGAAGACCGAACTGTTCGACCGAAGGCTTCGCATGAACCTCGCTGTCTTCCAGTCCGATTACAGCGATATCCAGATCGTAGTGAACGAAGGCATTGCGCCTAAGGTTCGCAATGCTGGTGAAGGGCGCATCAAGGGCTTCGAAATCGAAGGCCAGGCCGCCCCGACCGACTGGCTGCGGATCGATTACGGCGTCGGCTATCTCGACGCCTATTACCGGACAGTCAGTCCTACAGCCTTTCCGGTGAACCTTAACTCGAAATTTGCCTTTGTTCCCGAATGGACTGCGACAGTCGCTGCTAACGCAACTGTTTACGAAGGCGACAAGGGCAAGGTCGTGCTTCGCGGCGACTGGTACCACCAGAGCGGCGCCTTCAAGGATGCCGTGAACAGCCCGCAACTCTATCAACCTGCCTATAGCGTGTTCGGGGCCGGCGCCTCGTACACCGATCCCAGCGATCATGTAACCGTTACTGCCGGTGTCACCAACATCGGTGACAAGCGCTACATTCAGGGCGGTTATGTCGATCTGAACGTCGGCGGCGTTGCGGAAGCCACCTATTCGCGGCCGCGCGAATGGTTCCTCAAGGTCGCCTACAAGTACTGACGGCTCTGCCTGGGGTGACCGAAAGGTCACCCCATCGATTGGGGGGGATCCGCTCCGGCGGTTCCGCCCCGTTTCGTTTGCATCCCTTGAACTTCCCAACCGACTGCCAAGGTTTCGCTCCATGCCTGTTTCCCAGCCATCCTTGTCCCGGCCCGAATTCGCTGCAGGCCTGCCGATCGTCGATGGCGAGGCCATAGCCACTACCGAGCGGGCGATTGCCGTGATCAATCCTGCGACGGGGATGGCGCTGACGGAAATCCCCCTCCTAGGTGCGGTCGAGGCGAACCGCGCCGTCGAAAGCAACGCCAGAGCCTTCGGGGAATGGCGGGCCCATTCGGCCGCCGAACGCGCCGCCATTCTGCACGCTTGGTTCGCGCTTGTTCGCGAAAACCGCAACGATCTGGCAATACTGCTCACGGCCGAACAGGGCAAGCCGCTCGCCGAAGCGCTGGGCGAGATCGACTATGCGGCCAGTTTCATCCAATGGTTCGCGGAAGAAGCCCGGCGCATCAATGGCGAGATCATCCCCGCCCAACGCGATCGCCGGGTCCTGGTTCTCAAGCAGCCGGTGGGCCTGGTCGGCGCGATTACGCCATGGAATTTTCCCGCAGCGATGATCACGCGCAAGGTCGCGCCCGCCCTGGCCGCAGGATGCACCGTTACACTCAAACCCGCCGAACTGACCCCGCTCACGGCCTTCGCGCTGGCCCGGCTGGCACTCGAAGCCGGTGTTCCGGCGGGCACTTTCAACGTCATCGCAGGCGATGCGCCGGCGATCGGATCGGTCCTGACCAGCCATCCCGGCGTTGCCAAATTCACCTTCACCGGCTCCACCACGGTTGGCAAGCTGCTGACCGCGCAGTGCGCGACGACGCTCAAGCGGGTGTCGATGGAGCTGGGCGGCAACGCTCCGCTGATCGTGTTCGACGATGCCGATATCGACGTCGCCGTGGCGGGCACGATCGCTTCAAAGTTCCGAAACACCGGCCAGACCTGCGTCTGCGCCAACCGCATCCTGGTGCAGAACGGCATCCATGACCGGTTCGCCGAAGCGCTGGCCGCCAGAGTCGCGGCTTTCCGCGTCGGCAACGGCCTGGAAGGCGAGACCGATCAGGGCCCGCTGATCACCGCCGCGGCATTGCAGAAGGTGCGCGAACATGTCGGCGATGCCGTCGGGCGCGGTGCCCGGATCGTCACGGGAGGCGAAGGCCATGAAGCCGGCGAGCTGTTCCACCAGCCCACGGTCCTGACCGGCGCCAACCCGGACATGCGGCTGGCGCTGGAAGAGACTTTCGGACCGGTCGCTCCCCTCTTCCGTTTCGAAACCGAGGCCGAAGCCCTGACCCTGGCCAACAGCACCCGCTCGGGCCTGGCCGCCTACGCATTCACCCGCGACATGGACCGGTTCTGGCGCCTTGCCGAAGGTCTCGAGGTCGGCATGGTCGGCGTCAACAACGGCATCATTTCTTCGGAAACCATGCCTTTCGGCGGGGTCAAGGAATCGGGACTGGGGCGCGAGGGATCGCGTCACGGGATCGACGAATTCCTGGAACTCAAGGCCATAAGTCTCGGCTTGCCGCCGCAGCCTGCGATTGAAGCGGAGAAGCCCCGAAGGACATAGCTTCAAGGTGCTCTTACATGTTGCTTATAGTACAATTTGTTGAATAATGGTTGAGGGAGAAGGATTCGGCCATGAACGTTGCGACGGGAGTACGCAGGGAACGCGCGGGCGGCGCAGTCCGCCCATGAAGCGCGTGGTCGTTGCCATAACCGGAGCGACGGGCTCGGTTTACGGGCAGCGCCTGCTCGAAATGCTCCGCGAACAAGGTGGCTGGGAAACTCACCTCGTCATGTCGCAAGCCGCCTTGCTCAACATCCGCGAAGAAATTCCGGACGGCCGTCGCCTGATCGAAGGTGCGGCCGATGTGGTGCACAGCGTCCGCAATGTCGGCGCCAGCATCGCCAGCGGTTCGTTCCTGTGCGACGGCATGGTGATAGCGCCCTGCTCGATGCGCACTCTGGCAGCGGTGGCCCACGGTCTGTCCGACAATCTGATCACGCGCGCCGCCGATGTGATGCTGAAGGAGCGGCGCAAGCTGGTGCTGATGACCCGCGAGACGCCGCTCAACCTGGCTCACCTGCGCAACATGGTCGCCTGCACCGAAATGGGCGCGGTCATTTTTCCACCGGTCCCGGCATTCTACGCCCGTCCTGCAGGCCTTCAGGACATCGTCGATCACAGCTGCACACGGGTGCTGGATCACTTCGACATACATCGCAACGCAGCGGGTCGCTGGCAGGGACTATCCACCGAGGGCGCGATCGCCGAACCGGCGCCGCTGAAGATCGAAAGGCAGGCATGATGGCTTGGGATATCAAGCGACGCGAGTTCCTGGGAGCCGGAGCGCTGGGCGCCACCGTGGCCGGGCTTGGCGTATTGCCCGGAGCGGCGTCGGCCCGCGCGCGCAGAGTGACGGTGATCGAGGAAACCGCATCGCCGGAAAGCCGGATGTTCGCGGCGACGCTTGCCGAAAGCGGCGTGGTTGGCTGGACCATCCGGCTCGACCGGTCGCTCAACGTCCTCCTGCACGGTCTGGACGACACCGATGGCCTGGTCGTTGGCCTGACGTCGGATCCCGCGGCCATGATCGCCGGACAGGTTCTGGTCGCGCGCGGCGCCCGCCCGGCGTTGTTGTGGCGGCACCATTACACGGGCGGACGCTGGCAGCATCGGACCAAGGGCGCCGCGCAGCTGCTCCAAGGCGCCTCGGCGGCATGGCCGGTGGCCGTCGCGCACCTGGTTCGCGACGCGCTCGGCGCGCCAACCGAAGCTCGCTTGAACACCTGTCAGTCGGGTTCGTGCGATATCGCGGCCAGCAGCCCCGGACTGCTGGCCTCCTGGGTTTATGAAATCGGGGGAGACCTGTCTTGAGCCGCATTGTTCCCCAGGGTGTCGACGCATCCACTTTCAACAAGGCGCTCGACGAGCTTGCCGCGGTTGTCGGCAAGCAATGGGTATTCCTCGACGAGCTTCCGCTTTCGGCGTACCGGGACGCCTATTCGCCGCTGGCCGATGGCGAAATGCTGCCGTCCGCCGCTGTTGCGCCCGACGGTGTCGAGCAAATCCAGAAGATCCTGGCAGTCGTAAACGCCTACAAGATCCCTGTCTGGACCATCGGGACCGGCCGCAATTTTGCCTATGGCGGCCCGGCCCCGCGCAAATCCGGCTATGTCATGCTCGATCTGCGGCGGATGAACCGCGTGATCGAAGTAAACGAGAAATACGGCTATGCGCTGGTCGAACCCGGCGTGTCCTACATGCAGCTTTATCGCCATCTGCGCCAGATCGGCAGCAAGCTGTGGATCGATCCTGCCGCACCAGCCTGGGGCGGCGTGATGGGCAATGCGCTGGAGCATGGCGCCGGCTATACCCCCTATGGCGACCATTTTGTCATGCAGTGCGGCATGGAAGTGGTTCTGGCCGATGGTGAAATCGTCCGCACCGGCCAGGGCGCACTTGCCGGATCGAAGCATTGGCAAGTCACCAAGCACGTGGCCGGCCCGCATTTCGACGGCATGTTCACCCAATCCAATTTCGGCGTGGTGACCAAGATGGGCATCTGGCTGATGCCGGAACCGCCGGGCTACAAGCCCTTCATGATCACCTACCAGAAGGAGGAGGATCTTGAGGCGATCTTCGAGGTCACCCGGGCGCTCAAGGTCAACCAGATCATCCCGAATGCGGCGGTTGCGGTTGATCTGCTGTGGGAGGCCTCGGCCAAGACCACGCGGCGCCACTATTACGATGGCAAGGGCCCGCTGCCGCCGTCGATCCGTGCCAAGATCGCCTCGGACCACGATCTGGGAATGTGGAACTATTACGGTGCGCTGTACGGCCCGCCTCCGGTGATCGAGAACAACTGGAAGGTGGTGGAGGATGCCTTGATGAGCATTCCCGGCGCCAAGGTCCATTTCGATCGCAAGAACGATCCGGCCTGGGACTATCGCGTACGGCTGATGCGCGGCGAGCCGAACATGACCGAATTCAGCATCATGAACTGGATCGGCGGCGGCGGGCACATCAACTTTTCGCCGATCTCGGCGCCCAGTGGTTCCGAAGCACTTGCCCAATACAAGCTGATCAAGCAGCGCTGCAACGATCACGGCTTCGACTACATCGGCGAATTCCTGGTCGGCTGGCGCGACATGCATCACATCCTGATGATCATGTACGACCGCGCCGACGAGACGATGCGCAAGAGCGCCTACGACCTGTTCGGCCTGCTGGTCGACGAGGCTGCGGAGGCGGGGTTCGGCGAATACCGCACGCACCTCGCCTTCATGGATCAGATCGCCAGGACCTACAAACACAACGACGGCGCACTCTGGGATCTCCACCACCGTCTCAAGGATGTTCTCGATCCCAACGGCATTCTCTCTCCGGGCAAGCAGGGCATCTGGCCCAAGGCGATGCGCACAAGCGCGTAACGGCGCCAGATTCTGACCCAAGGAAAGCAGCAAGATGAAGAACCTCGATCACTGGATTGGCGGCGTGGCGGTAGCGCCTGGAAGTGGCACCTATTTCGACGACCTCAATCCGGTCGACGACAGCGTCTACGCCAGGGTTGCGGCGGGCACCGCCGCCGACGTCGATCGTGCTGTCGAGGCCGCCGACAAGGCGTTTCGCCAGCACCGCGACCTGCCCGCCGCGGTGCGCGAAGGCTGGATGGTCAAGGCCGCGGAAATCATGGAGCGCGACGCCGCGCTGTTCAGCGAGGTATTGATCGACGAAATCGGTTCGCCCGCTGCCAAGGCCGGGTTCGAGACGCGGTTCGCAGTGAGCTTCCTGCGCGCCGCCGCCGGGGTGCCGCGGCGGGTCCGCGGCGAGACAATTCCCTCCGACACGCCGGGCCGCTTCAGCATGAGCCTGCGCCAGCCGGTGGGGGTAGTCGCCGGGATTACCCCGTTCAACGTGCCGCTGATAAAGGGCATCAAGCAATCTGCGATGGCGCTGGCGACCGGCAACGCCTTCGTTCTCCTGCCGTCCGAAGCCGCACCCAAGGTCGCCGATCTGCTCGCCGCCCTGTGGCGCGAAGCCGGCGTGCCCGATGGGCTGTTCAACATCGTCTACGGCAATGGCGCGGAAATCGGAGATGCCCTGACCGGCCATCCCAAGGTTGCCTCGATAACCTTCACCGGGTCGTCGCGGGTCGGCAAGCACATCGCCGGGATCGCCGCCCGGAACCTCAAGAAGTATACACTCGAACTCGGCGGCAAGAGCCCGTTGATCGTGTGCGCCGATGCCGATCTCGAAAAGGCCGTCGGTGCCGCGCTGTTCAGCATCTTCATGTATCAGGGCCAGGTCTGCATGGGGGCATCGCGGATCTACGTTGAACGTCCAATCTTCAACGCCTTTGCCAAGGCCTTCGCCGCCGCGACGGCCAAGGCCAAGGGCGGCGACCTGCGCGAGCCCACCACCATGCTCGGACCGATCATTTCGGAACGCCAACGCGATCGCGTCCGCCGGCATATCGACGATGCCCGCACCAAGGGCGCTGCAATTCTTGCGGGGGCCGAATGGAACGGCAACTGTTGCTCGGCCACGGTGCTGAGCGGCGTGACGCCAGAGATGACGGTCTTTGCCGAGGAAACCTTCGGCCCGGTCACTTCGCTCTATCCATTCGACTCGCTCGAGGAAGCGATCGACCTGGCGAATGACACCGAATACGGCCTGAGCGCGTCGATCTTCACCCGCGATATCGACAAGGCCCTGCGCTTTGCCCAGCAGGCGGAAGCGGGGATGGTCCATATCAACGCTCCGACCCTGCACGACGAACCGCACGTTCCCTTCGGCGGCACCAAGGCTTCGGGGTTCGGGCGCGAAGGCACCGAGGCCGATCTGGAAATCATGACCGAGTGGAAATGGGTGACCGTCCAGACGGCCCCCGCCGGCCACGGCGGCCATTGAGCTGGTCTGACTGAAGGGAATTGATGATGCAGGATCTGGCCAAGCGATCGCGGTCCATCACCTCGCTGCGGGACTTCCTCGAATTGCTGGGCGATGCCGGACAGGCGATCACCTGGAGCGAGCGGGTGATGCCCGAGCCCGACGTGCGCAACATCGCGGTCGCCGCATCGCGCGACGCCAACGGCGCGCCTGCGATCGTGTTTGACAACATTGCCGGATACCCCGGCAAACGCACCGCAGTCGGCGTGCACGGTTCATGGGACAATATCGCGCTGTTGCTCGGCCGCCCCAAGGGAACGACAATCCGCGAACTGTTCTTCGAGATCGCCGGGCGCTGGGGCGATGCGGCGGCGCAGATCAGCACCGTTCCCGAAGGCCAGGCGCCGGTTCACGAATGCCGGATCGAAAGCGGGATCAACCTCTACGACGTGCTGCCGGTCTACCGCATCAACGAATTCGATGGCGGCTTCTACCTCGGCAAGGCGTCGGTGGCGTCGCGCGATCCGGAAGACCCGGACAATTTCGGCAAGCAGAACGTCGGCATCTACCGGCTGCAACTGCAAGGTCCCGACAGCTTCACCCTGATGACCATCCCGTCGCACGACATGGGCAAGCAGATCATGGCGGCCGAACGTACCGGCCTGCCGCTCAAGATCGCGGTCATGCTGGGCAACCATCCGGGGCTGGCGGTGTTCGCGGCGACACCGATCGGTTACGAAGAATCGGAATATTCCTATGCCTCGGCGATGATGGGCGCGCCGATCCGGCTGACCAGGTCGGGCAATGGCATCGACATCCTCGCCGACAGCGAGATAGTGATCGAAGCCGAAATGCAACTGGGCGAACGGGTCCTGGAAGGTCCGTTCGGAGAGTTTCCCGGTTCCTACAGCGGGGTCCGCAAGGCGCCGATCTTCAAGGTGACTGCCATCTCGCACCGCAAGAACCCGATCTTCGAGAACATCTATATCGGCCGCGGCTGGACCGAACACGATACCCTGATCGGCCTGCATACCTCGGCGCCGATCTATGCGCAGCTGCGCCAGAATTTTCCGGAAGTCACCGCGGTCAACGCGCTGTACCAGCACGGGCTGACCGGGATCATTTCGGTCAAGAACCGGATGGCGGGCTTTGCCAAGACCGTCGCGCTGCGCGCGCTGAGCACTCCGCACGGGGTGATGTATCTCAAGAACCTGATCATGGTCGATGCCGATGTCGATCCGTTCGATCTCAACCAGGTGATGTGGGCGCTTTCCACCCGCACCCGCGCCGACGACATCATCGTCCTGCCCAACATGCCGGCGGTGCCGATCGATCCCTCGGCCGTCGTTCCCGGCAAGGGTCACCGCCTGATCATCGACGCGACCAGCTACCTACCCCCCGACCCCGTCGGCGAGGCGCATCTGGTCACCCCTCCGACCGGGCCGGACATCGACGAGCTGAGCAAGAAGATCCGGGCCATGCAACTGGGAGCTGTGCAATGAGCAAGACGGTCTGTCCGCGCTGCGCGACCGGCGGCGCCCTCGATGACTATCAAGGCAAGGAAGGCGGCAAGGTGGTGTGGACCATCCACCGCTGCCCGACTTGCTGTTTTTCGTGGCGCGACAGCGAACCGGCCAGCGCCATCGGCATCGGGACTCGTTCGGCGGACTTTGCCGTCGATGCAGCCAATTTCGATCGTTACGTGAAGATTCTCCAGCAATAGACAGGCGGAACAGGACCCATGACAGACCAAGCTCGCCAGATGGCCGCGCTGACCGCGGTGGAAGCTGCGATCGGCGCCGCGGGAGTCGATCGCACCCCTCAGGGGCTGGCCCGCTTTGCAATCAGCGGCGCGGCACCGCTTGGCATCGTCCTGCCGGCGGATGAAACCCAGCTCGCCAAAGCGCTGGAGGCGGCGCGAACCGCCGGCGGTGTGCTGCAACCCGTGTGCAACGGCGCCCACGGCCTCGAAAAGGCCGGGCTGGACAAGGTCATCATCCTCGATCTGCAGCGCATGAACAAAATTCTCGAGGTCAACGAGGACCTGGCCTATTGCCTGGTCGAACCGGGGGTGACCTTCCGGCAGCTCGATGCCCATATCAAGGAAAAGGGCATCAAGCTGTGGATCGACCATGGCGGCAATCCCGACGCCAGCGTGGCCGCAAGCTTCGTCCAGCGTCAGCCCGGCTATACGCCCTATTCCGACCACTTCCTGATGCAGTGCGGGCTCGAGGTCATGCTCGCGGACGGAAAGCTGGTGCGGACCGGCATGGGCGCCATGCCCAAGAGTACCTGCTGGCAACTGTTCAAGTTCGGCTATGGCCCTTGGGTTGATGGCTTGTTCACGCAATCGGATTTCGCCGTGCCGACCAAGGTCGGCATGTGGATGATGCCGCAACCGCCGGCCCACCAGACCTTCATGGTGACCGTGCCCAAGGAAGACCAGCTGGCCGATCTGCTCGACGTGCTTGGTCCGCTGAAACTCAACATGGTCGTGGCCAACGGCGTCGCGATCGGCCACGCGCTGCACGAAGCCGCCCTGCTCGGCAAGAAGCGTGGCGACTATGATGGCAAGGGGGCGATGGCAGCCAGCGCGGTAACCGCAGCGGGCGAGGCGCTGGGCGTGGGCCACTGGAATCTCTACGGCGCGCTCTATGGCTTGCCAGGCAATGTCCCGATCCTGTGGGATATGGTCAAAGGGGCGTTTTCGTCGATCTCCGGTGCTCGGGTGATCGCCGACGGCAAGGGCATCGATCCCCGCCTGTGGGCGTGGCGCATGGGCGCGATGACCGGCGTGGTGGCCGATGCGCCAGCATTCGTTCCGGCATGGAGCGGCGATCAGGCGGTTGCCGCCAACCCGGTGAGCCCCGTAGACGGTGAGGAGGCGATGCGGCTCTACGAACTGTCGCGCGACATCTGCGCCAAGCACGAATTCGACTATCTCGGCGAAACCGTCGCGATCTGGCGTTCGGCCAATCATCGCCAGATTCTGCCTTTTTCGACGGCGCAGGTCGAAAGTGCCGCCCACGCCCGCGGATGCGCCGCTGCGCTGATCGCTGCGCAGGCCGAAGCCGGTTTCGGGCAGGCGATCGCCGAACCCGGAATGCGCGAAACGGTCGGCAAGACCTTCGAAACCAACGGGCTTTCAACCTTGCATGAGCGAGTCAAGAAGGCGCTGGACCCGACGGCCCTGTTCGCCTCCGCCTGAGCCGTCCCGCAATTATTCGCGTTGGAGAGATGATGAAAAAGCTGGCTGTCTTGTCGCTCGTTGCTGTTCTCGGAGCCTGCAGCAAGGCACCGAATGCCGAAAAGCCCGACGGCGCTGAAAATTACGTCCTCAAGTGCGCCGGGTGCCATAATCCGGGCCCCGGCCATCCCGGCACGATGTTGCTCGAACAGCTGAAGCGTCCTGTCCCGGCACTGATCGGCCGCAAGGACCTTGAACTCGACTACCTGAAGGCAGTGGTGCGTCAGGGCCTGATCGAGATGCCGCCATTCCGTCCGACCGAATTGAGCGACGAAGAGATCGCCGAAATCTACGCCTATCTCAAGGATGCGGAGCCGCCCGCGCAGACCCCGGCAATACCGGCCAAGGGAGCGCCTTGACGATCAGCTGCGCTAGCGGCGCGGTGGCAGAATCGGGCGCTTCGATGGACTGCCGGTATCGCTCCAGGCTCGCCCTTGCCGCTGCTTGGGGCGTTGGCGTTTCGCCGCCCCGTTGCAAGCCTGCCGCCAAAGTTTCCACCATCTCCGCCTGGACAAGACGTTCGGCCTCTAGTTCGACCTGCTTGAGAGCCCCGTAAATCTTGCGTCGCGGAGTTTCGGCAACGGGATCAGAGGGCTTGGCCCAGCGCCTCGCCCGGCGCAGCGGATGCACCAGGTTGTCGTTGAGCTGCGCGACGGCTTCGCGCAGCTCACAAATCCGTTCGGCATCAAGCGCCTTCCGCTGCATCTCCGCCACCCACAAGCCCAGCAGCAGCAGGTTGACGTCGAAACCGTATTCGTCCTGTAGGGCAATGCACAGTTCCGCCACCTGCGGCTTAGCATAGACCTCGAGCGAAAACGCCCAGAAGGCTTCGGCATCGGTTGCTGATTCATTCATGCGCGGCACCTTCAAACGGAAAGGGTGGCCAGACAAGACGCCCGACCACCCCTTCACTTCCTTGGTTGCCCAGCCCGGCTCTGCAAAGCAAGCGCCCGGCGCTTATGCTGCCGGCTGCGCTCAGAACGAACGCGCGCCGAAGTGAATCTCCAGCATCGGCCGCATCACGTCCCAGCGTTCGAGCTGCGACCAGTGGCCGGAGCGATCGAGCACGTAGAGCTCGGCATGCTTGAGGTGTTCGATCAGGTAGAGGCTGGTATCGAGCGGAACGATGCGATCCTGCCGGCCGTGGAAGATCAGCACCTTGTGCGGCAGCTTGCACAGGATCGACGGCGGCATGTTGAGCGTATCAACACCCTGCTTCATCGAATCGATCATCTTGACCGCGGTCTTCATAATCTCGGGATCGGTGGCGATCTTGTAGCGGTTCTTGACGATTTCTTCCATGCCTTCGAACTTGTCGGGGTCATAGGCGAAACTGTGCATCAGCTGGCGATAGCGCGAGGGCCGCGGATCGGAATAGAACGACAGCAGCCGCACCAGTTCGGGCGTCTTCGGGCCCGGCGCACCGATCGAGCCCATCAGCACCACCCGGTCGATCCGGTCAGGCTCCTCGCTCATCATCTGCAGGGTCAGCGCACCGCCCATCGAATTGCCGACAACATGGGCTTTATCGATGCCCAGCGTGTCCAGCAGCCCGAAGCACTGGTCCACCCGTGTACCGATCCAGGCCATGACATTGTCGGGCCAGGGTTCGGGGATGACCGACTGTCCGAAGCCGATCAGGTCCGGTGCGATCACGAAGAAGTTTTCCGCCAGGTCGGGCATCAGGTGCAGCCAGTTCGATCCGGCATGGGCTCCCGGTCCTGCCCCGTGCAGCAGCAGCACCGCCGGCTTGCTCGGATCGCCGGCCAGAAGGGTATGCGAAGTCAGGCCTCGCCCCGTAATCCTTTCTTCCCGCACGCTTGTGTCGATGGTCATCCTCTATCTCCGCAGGTTTGCTCTTGTGCCTATTCGCCGCCGCCTTTGCGATCAAGGCAGGGGTCGTTGGGAGGGCGCAGGATGTGGTAGACGACCATTCGTTATTGTGCAATGCATTTGGCATAATGCTTGAGGATCAGGGAGAGGATATGACAAGCCCGAATCGCGGCGCTCGATCCGGTCAATCGCAACCAACGCTTGATCCTGCTCTAGTCGCGGAGCTCGCGCGGGAACTCGATGCCGCCGAGCAGAACCGCAAGCCAATCCGCCAGTTCACCGCCCGCTATCCGGACATGACGATTGCCGATGGCTATCGGATCAGTAAGCAATGGGTCGATCTCAAGCTCGCGCGCGGGCGGACGGTCCATGGCCACAAGATCGGCCTCACCTCGCGCGCCATGCAGCAGGTCGCAGGCATCACCGAGCCGGATTATGGCACCTTGCTCGACGACATGGTGTTCGAACAGGGCGGCGACATCCCTTGCGACCGTTTCATCACCCCCAAGGTCGAGGTCGAACTGGCCTTTGTCCTGGCCCGCCGGATCGAAGGCCCGAATGTCACCGTGTTCGACGTCCTGCGGGCAACCGAATATGTCATCCCTTCGGTTGAAATCATCGACAGCCGCACGACAGTGGTGGATGCCGAGACCGGCGCCCGCCGCAAGGTGCAGGACACGATCAGCGACAATGCGGCCAACGCCGGCATCATCGTCGGCGGCCTGCCGATGCGGCCCGACAAGGTCGACATGCGCTGGATCGGCGCGATGCTGAGCCGCAACGCGGTGGTCGAGGAAACCGGGATCGCGGCGGGTGTGCTCAACAACCCCGCCAATGGCATCGCCTGGCTGGCCAACCGGCTGGCGCCTTGGGGCCAGGCGCTGGAACCCGGCGAAGTCGTGCTGGGCGGCTCGTTCACCCGTCCGGTCGAAGCGCGGCCGGGCGACGTTTTCAACGCCGATTTCGGGCCGATGGGCGCAATCGGTTTCCGGTTCGTTTGAGGCAGCCGCACCGATGAAGACTCCTGCGAACCGCTTCAAGCAAGGCCTGGACGAAGGCCCGGTGCAGCTCGGCTTCTGGCTCGCGCTGGCAAGCCCGAACATCGCCGAAATCTGCGCTGGGCTTGGCTACCACTGGCTGCTGGTGGATGCCGAGCACGGCGCTCAGACCCTTCCGGGCATCGCCGATCAGCTCCGCGCTGTGGACGCCAATCCGACCTGTTCGGCGGTCGTGCGCGTTCCGAGCGACGATCCGATCGGCATTCGCCAAGTCCTCGATCTCGGCGCCCAGACGATCATGGTGCCGATGGTCGAAAGCGCCGAACAGGCCGCGGCGCTGGTCAAGGCCGCGCGCTATCCGCCGCAAGGCGAGCGCGGTATCGGCGGCGCCCGGGCCGCGCGCTGGGGGCGCTACCCGGCCTATGTCGCCGAAGCCAACCGGCAGCTGTGCATCATCGTCCAGATCGAGACCGCGCTGGCGCTGGAAAACATCGAGGCGATCGCCGCCGTCGATGGCATCGATGCGCTGTTCGTAGGCCCGGTCGATCTGGCCGCGTCGCTGGGTCTGCTGGGCGAAAGCAATTTCGCCGCCCTGTCCGAAGTGACCGCGTGCGCGCTGGCCCGAATCAGGGCAACCGGCAAACCTTGCGGCATCCTGTCGCGCGACCAGCGCCTGGTCCAGCAATTCCTCGATGGCGGAGCGCGCTTCATCGCGGTCGGAATCGATGCCTTCGCGCTGGCCAAGGCGGCCGGCGACATGGCCAAGGAATGGACCGCCCGGATAGCCGGACAAGCGGCGGATTGAAGCGATGACGATGATCGGATGGCAGACGCAACCCCCCGCCGACGGCATGGCCAAACCGCTGAGCGGGATTCGCGTGCTGGAGCTGGCCCGGATCCTGGCCGGTCCATGGTGCGGACAGCTGCTGGCCGATCTTGGCGCCGAAGTGATCAAGATCGAACGGCCGATCAGCGGCGACGATACCCGCCACTGGGGCCCGCCATTTGTCGTCTCGGATAGCGGCGAAAACCTCGGCGCAGCCTATTACCACTCCACCAACCGCGGCAAGCGATCGATTGCGGTCGATATCAGCAGCCCGGCCGGACAGCAGGTCGTCCGCGATCTGGCCGCCTCGGCCGATATCGTGATCGAGAATTACAAGGTCGGCGGGCTGAGGAAATACGGGCTCGATCATCCCGCGTTGAGTGCGCTCAACCCCCGCCTGATCACCTGCTCGATCACCGGCTTTGGCCAGACCGGGCCCTATGCCCACCGTCCCGGCTATGACTATATCGCCCAGGCCATGGGCGGCCTGATGTCGATGACCGGAGAAGCCGGGCGCCAGCCGCAGAAGGCCGGGATCGCCGTGGCCGACCTGTTCACCGGGGTCTACAGCGCAGTCGCGATCTTGGCCGCAATCAACCGGCGGCACGAAACCGGGCTGGGCGCCCATATCGATATGGCCCTTCTCGACACTCAGGTAAGCGTCATGGCGAACCAGGCGCTGAACTGGATGACCTCGGGCACCGTGCCGCGCCGGGTCGGCAACGGCCACGCAAATCTGGTGCCCTATCAGGCCTTCCCGACCAGCGACGGGGATCTAGTCATCGCAGTGGGCAACGATGGCCAATTCGCCAGCCTGTGCCGGGTGCTCGGCACCGGGCTTGATAGCGATGCCCGCTTTGCCACCAACCCAGGCCGGGTTCGCAACCGCGAGGTCTTGCTCGCCGCGCTCGAAGCGCTGACTGCAACCTGGACCCGGCAGGAGCTGGCCGACGCGCTCGAGGAGGCCGGCGTTCCGGCGGGTCCGATCAACGAACTCGACGATGTCTTCGCCAACCCGCAGGTCATCGCACGGGGCATGGCAATCGCGCGCGATCAGCGCACCGGGGTCGCCAGTCCCATCGTATTCGACGGGGTGCGGATGGTCTCGGATATTGCGGCGCCCGGCATCCCCGAAACGCTTGAGGAGCCATTGACCTCATCCTGAGGCAAGCTCCTATCGGCTCGGCGAATTGAGGCGCTAGAACAGCTTGCCCCGTTCGCTGAACAGAACAAGGGCCAAGGTCAGCGACCCGACCATGACCAGCGCAATCGCGAGCGGCAGCGGTGTGCCATCGTAGGCATAACCGATCAGGCCGCCGAGCCCAGCCCCCAGCACCAGCCGGAAGAATGCCTGAACCGATGCCGCGGCACCGGCGATATGCCCGAATGGCTGCAAGGCAATTGCAGTGAAATTGACGAAGACGGTAATCAGCAGGCACATGTTGAGAGACATGAGGACGACAAACTGGACCAGGGTTTCGCCGGGAGCTGAGGCCAGGAACAATTGTCCCACCGATGCCGCAAGGTGGCAGAAAATTGCGGCATGGCCGATCCGCCGGGTGCCAAAGCGCTCGACGATCGCCGAATTGACCAGGCTGGCCAGCGCCATGGTCGCCGCCATCGAGCCGAAGATCAGCGGATAGGCCGAGCCTGCGCCGAAATGCTCGCCGATCAGTTGCTGCGAACTGTTGATGAACCCGAAGTGCCCGCCGAAAATCAAGGACATGCCAATGACATAGCCGATCGACGCCCGGTTCCCGAGCACCGTTGCAACATTGCCCAGCAAATTGCCCGAGCGCTGCGACTGCCGGTTCTGCTTCGGATTGGTTTCCTCCATTCTGAGCAGGAACCAGCCCGTCACCACCAGCGCCAAAGCACCGATCACCAGGAAGATCGCCCGCCATCCCGCGAGCTCGAGAATCGCATAGCCCAGGCTGGGCGCGAAGTTCGGCACCGCCATAAACAGCATCGCCACCACCGCCTGCAGCTTGGCCATGCCGGCACCTTCATAGCGATCGCGGATGATCGCCAGCGGCAGCACCGTCAGCCCGGACGATGCGAACCCCAATATCCCGCGCAGCGCCAGAAGCACGTTGAAGTCACGCACCAGCGCCGACACCGCATTGACGATTACGAACAACGCCATGTAGCCGAGCAGGACCGGCTTGCGCCCATAGCGATCGGAGATTGTTCCGGGTATCAGAGAACTCAATCCCGAACTGATCAGGAAAACGCTGATGATCAGTTGGCGCTGGTTCGATTGGGCAACCTCAAAATCGGCAGCGATGTGTCCGAGAGCCGGCAGCAGCGATGTGAAGGCCAGCGACTGGAGCGCCTGTATCATCGCCATCATGGCGATGAATTCACGCCGGCCTATGCCGGCTTCCGTCGTGGGACTTTGAAGGTTCACTGAACCGTGCTCTCCTGAAGCTGCCACAGGGCCGGATCGAACCCGCAACACGCTGTCAGGAGTTAAAGGAAGGCGCCGCCCTTATTGTGCAACGCATTACGCATATCGATACAAAGGGTCAAGCTGGGCCTGGCCAACCGATCGCTTCGCTTGCTTGCCGCGCCTGCTGCAAAATGCGTCCGATCTTTGCCTTGCTGAAATAAGCCTTGTCCTGTGAACGGGCAAGAACGCTCATTGTCGCGACCAGCCGATTTTGCGAATCGAAAATCGGCACCGATACTGCGGCAAGACCCGGCACCACGGACCCATAAGTTCTCGCATATCCGAGTTTGCGAACGGACTCGATTTGCTCAGCCAATTCCCCATCGTCGACAACAATCCCCTCGGCCCTCTCCCGCTCAACGCGATCGCGCGTTTGCGCAGGCGGACAATAGGTCAGGAAAAGGGTGCCGGTGGAGGAGCCTTGCAAAGGCAAGGTGGAACCAACATGCATTGACGTGAACAGGGGGACGCCGCCGTCGATCCAGCGAATTACCGTTGGCCCATAGTCGCCCCAAACACTGAGCAGCCCGGTCGTTTTCAACTCATCCAGCAGGCCCTCGAGGTATCCGGTAGCGATGCGTACGGGGTCTAGCCTGGCCATAGCCGCCAGGCCCAGGCGTACAGCGAGCGTGCCAAGCGAATACCGCCCGCTGGACGCATTCTGTTCGACCATTCCGGTGTTGACGAAGGCAAGTAAATATCGATGTGCCTGACTGCGCGAAAGCCCTGAGCTGGACGCAACATCTCGAAGAAACGCACCACCTGGGTCCGCCTTCAACAGGGCAAGAAGGACCCTTGCCCCAATTTCTACGGACTGAATGGACTTCCGCTGATTGCCACTCTCGGAAATATCGACACTCGATATCTCATCACCCTTGGATTTTGGTATACCCAATTTTCCCACCTGTGCTTCACGAGCCAATTCAATTCCCAGCAAACCTGCTAAATTAAGATGCTATCCGAACCTTCGCGTTCGGAAGGAGGCAAGCCTTGGCTCAATAGCCACGCTAGGAGGCCAGCCAGAATCTTGCAACCGCCTTGGACGCCAACACTACCACTCGCCTCAAACTGGCTATTGAACATGCAGCTGACGATAGCCGTTTGACCTGCTTCATTTCAATCGAGTAGAGAGCACGATCCGCGGGTCTGACGATTGTAGCGTCGGCTTGCTGGCCGATATGCCGATCGAGGTGCTCCAAGACAACGGTTTCAGTGATTTTGCCGAATGTGACCCTGTCCCGAAAATGTATCCGGTTGGAATGAGAGGATTCTGGCAAGATCGAAGCTGACCCATTCTGGAACGATGTTCCAAATCTTTGCGAGTACTACAAAAAGCCCTTGCCCGCGTGGTCACCAAATAATTCAGCTGAACGCACGTAGCCGAGCAGCACTTCGACCTTCTTCTGCCGCGATACCTCCTGCATCTTGGCTATCGAGGCGCCCGAACGCGCGGCTTCGGTCAGGAGCCCCGCCCGCAAAGAATGCCCCCCAACCGTTGCCGGATCGAGCCCGACCCTGGCCGCATATTTTTGCACAAGCCTGGCCACCGAGCGATCGGACATTACCCTGTCGACCACCCTGCCCTGCGGGTCGATCTGCCAGAGCAGCGGCCCCGGCGCCGAGCCTCGAACCGCCAGTCAGGCCTGGAGCCGCGCCACCTGCCCCTCGCCTTCCTGGTCGGTCTTCGAATGCCGAATCGTCAGCCGCAGCCCCTCGGGCACGAACTGAACATCGCGTAACTCAAGCCCGATCAGCTCCGACCGCCGCAGCGCCGCAGCCAGCCCCAGCGCCAGCACCGCCCGGTCACGGATGGAGCGCGTCCCCTCGCCATCGGCGCTCGCGATCATCGCCGCGAGGTCCTTGGCGCTAACCGCTGCCTTCTTTCGCGACGGCCGCGCGCGCTGCTCGCGGCGGATTCCGGCCAGCGTGTCGGCGATCACCATCCGCTCGTCGCGCTGCACCGGCGCGACCAACCCCTCCTGGCGGTGCTTCCACCCGATCGCCGCGAGATGCCGCGCGATGGTGCTGTCGGCCTTGCCCGCCATGGCCAGCGCGGCCAGATAGGTCGCCACCGCTTCGGGCCACGCCGGCAAGGGATCGAGGTCTCGTTCCCAGCACCAGCCCTCGAACTGCGCCCAATCGCTCGCATAGGCACGAATGGTGTTGGCGGCCTTGGCCTGGGTGCGGTAGGAACGGGCCGCCGCAATCTCGTCCTGCAACAGGGGATCGAAGACGGCCGAGGATGCCGCTGCGACGGGGTTGTCGGCTGCCAGAGTTAATGACAATCACCAAATCTCGTCGATCATTGCCGTGTCAAATTTAATGGCATTGCGGCACTTGAATAAGTGTACCTGCGACAGTCTGTCATGACGCCCTGTTGGGTTCCCCGCCTTTAGTCTTCGCGCTGGTCTCGGGTCGTTCCTTAGGATGGTGGAATATCCGATAAAGCGCGGGCAGGACCAGCAGCGTCAGGATCGTCGAGGAGATGATCCCCCCTATCACCACGGTTGCCAGCGGGCGTTGTACTTCGGAGCCGGCTCCAACGTTGAGCGCCATTGGCGCGAAGCCCAGGGAGGCGACCAGCGCGGTCATCATCACCGGCCTGAGGCGGGTCAGCGCGCCTTCGCGGATCGCCAGGTCGAGTGCCATGCCGCGTGTCCGAAGGTCGCGGATGAACGAGAGCATGACCACACCGTTAAGCACCGCCACGCCGGACAGGGCGATAAACCCGACCCCGGCCGAGATCGACATGGGTATCCCGCGGAAGGCCAAGGCGGCGACACCTCCGGTCAGCGCCAGTGGCACGCCCGAGAAGACTACGGCTGCGTCCCTAACCGAACCGAACAGCGCGAACAGCAGGCCAAAGATCAGCAGCAGCGCCAAGGGCACGACTATCTGCAACCGGGTCGCTGCCGACTGAAGCTGCTCGAAGGTGCCGCCATAGACCACGTAATAGCCTTCGGGCACCGTCACCTCAGCATCGACCGTCTCGCGCAGTTCATTGATGAACGAGCCGAGGTCTCGGCCTCGCACGTTGGCGGTGATCACCGCGCGCCGCTTGCCGTTCTCGCGGCTGATCTGGTTGGGGCCGACCGACATTTCGATATCGGCCAGTTCCGAAAGGGGCACAAAGCCCGCGCCTTCTCCTGGCAGACCGATCGGCAGTTGCCCCAGGGCGTCAAGGTTGGTGCGGTTCGCCTCCGGCAGCCGCACCACAATGTCGAAGCGTCGATCACCTTCGAAAACCTCGCCAGCCTTGCGTCCGCCCGTAGCCGTGGCGACCGCATCCTGCACCGAGGTGACACTGATCCCGTAGCGCGCAAGCATTTCGCGCTTGGGCGTCACCGATAGCACCGGCAGGCCGGTAACCTGCTCAAGCTTGACGTCTTCTGCGCCGTCGATGCCCTTGGCCACACTTTCGATCGACTTTCCGCTTTCGAGAAGCTGATCGAGGTCGTCGCCGAACAGCTTGATCGCCACATCGGCGCGCACGCCGGCGATCAGCTCGTTCATGCGCATTTGCACCGGCTGGGTGAACTCATAGTTGTTGCCGGGAATCTGACGAACCGCAGCGTTCAGCTCCTCTACGAGCTTTTCGCGTGGCTTCCTCGGATCGGGCCACTCGGAGCGATCCTTGAGGATCAGGAAATTGTCGGCGACCGAAGGCGGCATCGGGTCCGTCGCCACATCGGCTGTGCCGATCTTTGCGAAGACGCGTTCGACCTCGGGGAACTTGCGGATGCGATCCTCCAACCCCTCCTGCATGGAGATCGCCTGGCTGAGGCTGGTTCCGGGAATGCGCAGAGCGTGAAGTGCGATGTCGCCTTCCTCAAGGTTCGGGTTGAACTCCGAACCAAGCCTTGTCGCGCCAATCGCGCTGAGCGCGACAAGGGCGAAGGCGCTCCCGACGACCAACCGCCCGCGGGGCATCACCCAGTCGAGCAGCGGAGCATAGCGGGCATTGAGCCACGCCATGACGCGATTTTCCTTCTCCTCAACCTTGCCGGTGACGAACAGAGCGACAGCGGCCGGCACAAAGGTGAGAGAGAGGAGCATGGCAGCGGTCAGCGCGAGCACGACCGTGAGCGCCATCGGGTGGAACGTCTTGCCCTCGATCCCTGTGAGAGCGAAGATCGGCAGATAGACCACCGTGATGATGACCACGCCGAACAGGCTCGGGCGGATCACTTCGGCGCTTGCCTTGGCAACCAGCCCGAAGCGCTCGTCGCGGTCGAGCAGCCGGCCCAGCCGGTGCTGGGCCTCGCCAAGTCGGCTGAGGCAGTTCTCGACGATGATCACCGCTCCGTCGACGATCAGCCCGAAGTCGAGCGCGCCTAGGCTCATCAGGTTGGCTGAAACCCGCCCCTGGACCATGCCTGTCAGCGTCATCAGCATCGAGAAGGGGATCACCGCCGCCGTGATCAGCGCTGCACGGATATTGCCGAGCAGGAGGAACAGCACGGCGATGACCAGTATTGCGCCTTCGACAAGGTTCTTCTCGACTGTCGCGATGGTGCGGTCGACCAGTTCAGTGCGATCATACAGTGGCTGGGCGATCACGCCCGAAGGGAGAGATGCCTGGACTTGGCTGAGCCGTTCGGCGGCGGCCTGCGCGACGATGCGCGGGTTCTCGCCGGTCAGCATGAAGATGGTGCCAAGCACGATCTCCTTGCCGTTCTGGGTGGCGGCACCCGTCCGCAGTTCGGAGCCGATCAAAACTTCAGCCACGTCGCCGATGCGGATCGGCACACCTCCGCGCGTGGCGACGATGATCTGGGCAATGTCGACCTCGTTCTCGGCACGGCCCGGTAGACGGATCAGTATCTGCTCGCCCGCGCGCTCGACGTAGCCGGCGCCGCGATTGGCGTTATTGGCTTCCAGCGCCTCGACCACGTCCGTCAGCGACAGGCCGATCGCGGCGAGCCGCCCGGCGTCGGGCGTGACATGATATTGCCGCGCATAACCGCCGATCGAGTTAACCTCGGCAACGCCAGGGATGGTGCGCATCTGCGGGCGCACGACCCAGTCGTTGAGTGTGCGCAAGTCCATCGGCGTCCACTCGCTGCCGTCGGGCTTCTTCGCTCCCGGCTTGGGTTCGACCGAGTACATGAAGATTTCGCCGAGGCCCGTGGCGATCGGCCCCATTGCGGGTTCGATGCCGGGCGGAAGCTGGGACTTCACCGCCTGAATGCGCTCGTTGACAAGTTGCCGGGCGAAATAGATGTCAGTGCCGTCCTTGAACACCACAGTCACCTGGCTGAGGCCATAGCGCGAGACCGAGCGCGTATAATCGAGGTTGGGAATGCCGGCGATCGCGGTCTCCACCGGGAAGGTGACGCGCTGCTCGGCTTCGAGCGGCGAATAGCCTTCGGCCTCGGTGTTGATCTGGACCTGGACGTTGGTGATGTCGGGAACGGCGTCGATGGGCAGGCGCGTCGCGCTCCACGCGCCAAGACCTGCGAGCATGGCGACCACCGCCAGCACCATCCAGCGCTGACGGATTGAAAAGCCGATGATACTGGCGAGCATGGTTCTGTTCCTTCCCACCTATCAGTGATCGTGGCTCGCGCCGGACTTCTCGATGTCGGCGCGGATCAGGAAGGAACCCTTGGCGGCATAGCGCGTCCCGGGCTTGAGTCCGCCGAGCACCTCGGTCCACTCGGGCGACTTGCGCCCCAATTCGAGCATCCGGACCTCGTACTTGTCGCCAAAGTTCGCATAGACCACGGTGAAGTCGCGGAACGGCTGGAGCGCTTCGGTGCGCACGGCCAGCGGCACCGTCACGGCATTCACGGTCACTTTGCCCCGCAACGCCATGCCGGGGCGGAACCGCCCGCCCGGATTGGGCAGGATTGCGCGCAGCAGCGCCGTACCTGCGGCGGCATTGCCTTCGGGAAGGTAGTCGCCGAGCCTGGCGCCGGCGACCGCCTGGCCGTCCATGGTCTCGACGCTTACCCGTTGGCCGGGTCGTACCAGAGCGAGATCGCGCGGGAAGACGTTGAACACGACCGTGGTCTGGGCCGGGTCGGTGATGACATAGAGCGGCCGGTCGAAAGTCACGTCACCGGGATTGCCGTTGCGTTCGGCCACCACGCCGCTGACCGTCGAATAGACCGGATAGACCTGCAGGCTCTCGCCCGATTCGATGCGCGCCAGCAGTTGCCCGCGCTGGACGTAGTCTCCCACTGCCTTGGTAACGGAGACCACGCGTCCCGGAAACTGGCCGCGAATTTCCGAACGGCCGGTGCTGGCGAGTTGGACAGTGCCATACAACTCGCGCGTCTCGCCGATCACCGCCGGACCGGCCGTTTCGATCACCACGCCGTTGGCCCTGGCGGTTTCGGCTGGGATTTTCGTCTGGCCTTCGGGATTGGCGTATTTCCACTGGTGACGCTTGCCAGCGACCACAGCAACGACTTCGACGTCGAAGCTGTGCGGTTCAACTACCGTGCCCTGGCCGTCCAGCATCTCGCCGTTCGGCTTGAACTTGAACACGTTCACCTCGCCGTCGAGGCGGCGCAGCGTCACGGTCAGATCGACCTTCGCAGGATCGAGCTTCTCTCCGCCCATGGTCGGGAACACGCGGAACATCGGCGGCACGCCGTCCTCGAACACCGTCATTTCGAGCGCGAAGTCGCCGTCGCGCAGCATCCGGCCATTGTGCTGCCCCTTCTCGGGACCGGCAGCCTCGCCATGCTCGCCAGCGGGCTTTTCCGCGCCACCGCCGCAGGCGGCGAGCGGAATCACCGCCAAGAGGGTTGCGAGGATACGGGTCATGTTGCTGGAATGGGTCATTGTTCTGTCTCCCCCCGGGCGGACGCATCGAAGCGTCCCGACAGCCGGTCGATTTCTGTCTGAAGGTCGCGCCACTGGTTGGCGGCGGCGATCCATTGTTCCTGGACCTCTACGATCGCGTCGGCCGCGTCCTGAACGTCGCGGAAAGTGAAGCCGCCGCGCCGATAGCCCTCGCGCACCTGATCGAGCGTGCGCACGGCTTTCGGCAGCACTTCGATGCGGATGGCGTCGGCGCGAAGGCGCGAGGCATCGGCCTCGGCGCGCAGCGAGGCGAGCCGCCGCAACCGCTCGAGCCGGTCAGCCTCGGCCTCAAATTCAAGACGGCGGCGCTCGGCCTGGGCGCGTTCGATATTGCCCTGATTTCGATCGAAGCGGCCGATGGGGATGGTGATCCCGGTGACGAGCGCGACATCGCCGGTTCCGCGCAGGTATCGCACCCCGCCCGAAACCGTGTAATCCTGCACGCCGCGCGACTGCTCAAGCGTGACGGCAGCCTGCGCACGGGCGATCTTGGCTGTCTCGAAGGCTTCGTCGGATGGCGCAATCGCAAGCGGGCTTTTAACCTCGGTCAAGACACCGCCTGCGACCTCAAGCCCCTCGCCGCTTCCGCCCCAAAAGGATGCCAGCACATTGCGCGCCGCCACCTCTCGGCGTTTGGCCTCATGCAGCGCGATCTCCGACTGCGCCACTCGGGCGGCCGCACGGGTCTCGACGAACAGCGGGTCCTTGTAGCCGCGCACCCGTCGCAGCGCCTCGGCCTGCATTTCGCGTTCGGTCTTGAGCCGGTATTTCGCCGCCCAGACCACTTCGTCGGCGATGATGACATCGAACCAGGCCCGCTCGACCCGTGCGGCGAGATCGAGGCGCGTGACGCGAGTCGAGGCTTCCGCGACGCCAACGTCGCGCTGTGCCCAGGCGGTGCGCGCGTCGCGCTTGCCGCCGCGTTCGAGCATCTGGGAATAGCTTGCGGTGATCTCGGCTTGGGGCAGGAAGCCGTAACGACCGCTCCCGGCGATGTTCTCACCGGTCACCGTTACAGTGGGATTGGGACGCACCCCTGCCTGGGTCTGGCTGGCGCGGGCAGCTTCGACAGCCGCTTCGACCGCCTGCAATCGCGGCGCACCTTCACTGGCGCGCGCGATCGCCTGTTCAAGCGTCAGCGGCTCAGCGCCGGCCCGCCCTGCCGGTAAATACAGCGCACCCGCCAAAAGGGCGGCTGCCAACAATCGTGACATGAAGTCTCTCCTGATCCGAAACGCAATGGGCGCGCGCAATTGCGCACGCCTAGCGGCTTCGATCAGGCTGCCGGGGGCTCGATTGGCGGCGCGGTGGCCCAGGATGCCAGTTTGGACGCTTCGGCCAAATGATGAAGCGCCGAGGCAACCGGCACCGGCATTTCCATCCGCGCAGCCGCCACCGTCATGGCTGTCGGTCCATGATGGTCGTGCGCCACAGTGCCATGATCGACATCGGGCACCGCATCGGAAGTCCAATCGTGGTGATCGCTCGCGAAGAGCGTCGCGTGATCGTCGTGCCGGCTTCCTCGGCGTGCAGCATCGAAGGCGAGTGCAAGTTGCAGATCACCAGGGTTGCTATCGCGATCAGGAGAAGAACCGATCTTGGCATGACACGTCGGTTAACATCGGCGCTGCGGCAAGACAATCCGGGTTTACCCAGTCGGATGAGGAACACTTTCAACCGCTCGCGCAATCTCCGTCGATGGCTTGGCAATCATTCTTGGGCAAAATTGACCCGCGCCGCAAATTGCCCAGCACCCGCGCCGCTGCATTGCTGCCCACAGCAAGCTCGCGTGCGTAGCGCAGCGCCGTTGTCTGCGACGACCAGCGCAGCGCCAGCGCAATCCCCGCACCATCCTCCCCGGCCGCGAACAGGTCCTGGGTCAACCCGACCCGAAACGAATGAGCACTCAAGGCCCGGACGGTGTCGCCTTCCATGCCTGGCTCGAGCTCGACATGGCCGAGATCGATTGCCTCCAGTACCCGGCGGCGCAGGATCGCGACCACACCTTGGCGGGTGAGCGGCTTGGCGCCAATGTAGTGCCGCACGATCTGCTGTCCGGCAGGATCCGGCGGACTGGTCAGCACATTGATCCGCCGAAACACCGGGCCTTCGCCAATTCCGCTGGCAAGCAGCCAAGCTGATATATGACCCATCGTCTCTGGCGACAGCCAGGCCAGAGCCCCCTCCCCCAGCTGGTCGGTCTTGGAATGCCCGATCTCGAGGCGGCCGCTGCCGTCGCCAACCTGCCGCAGATCAGCAACCTCGGTTCCGACCAATTCCGAGACCCTGAGACCAGCGTCATAGGCAAGGCTGATCAGCGCCGCATCGCGCAGACCGATGATGTCGGTGCTGCAGGATGCGAGCAGCGCCTTGACCGTCACGCCTTCGGGAGCCCCCTGCCCTTCGGCCATGGCGTCCCCAAGCCGGAGCGGCCCTGCCTGGCGCTGGCGATGCCGCTTGTCGCGGCGGATACCCTTCAAGGTATCACGGACCATCCCGGCCTGGGTGGGCAACGGCTCGGAATCGCCGAACCCGAGCATGCGATGCACCCGGGCAATGCTGGCGATCCGGCGCGCAAGCGTCGCGGGCTTTGCCGGTGTCCGGGTATCAGAACCCTTGGCCAGCCAGCGCAGGTAGTGGACGAGCGTCTCGGGTTCGGCGGGAACCGCGGTGGCGACGGGCCGGCGCGACTTGCACCAGGCGAGGAAGCACTTGAGGTCGGCGGTGATCGCCGCCTTGGTCGCCGGCGCCATCGCCGCGACCGCCGCCTCGAACCCGACCGAACTGGCGCCGCGCGCATCGACCAGCGGCGCGTAACGGCGCAAGACCAGCTCGACCGAAGACGGGAACGGCCCATCAGTTGCGGCGAGCATGGGAGTTTCCGGTGGGTTTCACCGGGTCTTTTTGGACAAAATCGGCCCTTTCGGCAACACCGATTTTACCATAATGTCCGATTATGGAGAGTCCGGTGGATGCGCTGGAGATAGATGGGATACCAAATTATCCTTTTAGTAAACTCTCGTTTTGACGCCGAGTCCGCTTCGCGCTATCAGTCGACCCCGATCGGAAGCCACCATGCCCCCCTCCCCTCACACAATCGCGATCGCGTTCCGGCAAGGTCAGATCGATGCGCTCGCGCGCACCCTGTTCGCCTCCCCTGCCCTCTATCCCGCAGAATTGCGCCGTTGCCTTGCGTTGCGCACATTGGTGCGCGCCTGGTCGCAGTATCGCGAGGACCGCGGAATCGTGATCGGCGAAAACCTCATCGGCGCCGAATGCGCCGCCGAACGCGACGCGTTTCTCACCCTGCTCGCGGCAGCTCTTCCACATCCGCGTTCGGACCTCGCCAGCGCTATCCAGCGCGTTCGACAAACCGCCATTAGGCCCCTTGCCGCCGAGGCCGCGGCGACCGCGGTCATCGTCGACGCCGGGCTTGAAGAACTCGAGGCCGTGCGCCTGGTCGCCGCGAGCCCGAACCTGCCTGCCGACCCAGCGGCCCGTCTGCTCACCATCGTTCGCAGTCTACGGCGATCGGCCGACGTCGACGGCGATCCCCTGTCCGCCACCGCGACGTCGCCATGTTGGGCGGTCAACCTGCTTGCCGTCGCCGAGCCCGCTCTGTTCGGCCTCACACCGCATCCCCTGCCCTTTCCCGGGCTCGTGCGCCGGCGATTGTTTCGCGCCGATCGCGATCCTGACCGCGAGCGCGACGACATCAGCGAGTTCATTCTCGATGCCCTGTATGAGACGCTCTGCGACGTGGCGCGGGTGCCGCGCGCTGCCGCGGCGTTCGCCGAGGCGTTTCCGGCGTTGAGAGAGCATTCGCGGCTGCATTCCGTTTGGATGCTGCTTTACGCCTACGGATCTATAACAGCTGCTCAGTTGGCAAGAGCACTACCCTGCACGAAGGCCGGCGCTGCAAAACTCCTTCGCCAGCTCGCAGGCCAAAGCTTCGCCGTTACGCATGGGAGATATGAACCATATGTCTGCAATATGCGCTTCTCTGTGGATTACTAGTCCATCGCCAATCACAGTTTCGGGCTGCTTGTAGCACGGCGGCCCAAATAATGCAGTCGCCTCGATAATGGCAGGCGCGCAGCCCCGTTTGTTATCTCGCCGCGCCGCGATAGCCCTATGCGTTAGTCCATGAACCGAGAGCTTTCTATTTCGGTCACAGTCGCCGGGTAGCGCCTTGTCGCCCTCCCGGCGCTGCTGGTGCTGGCCCGGCGTCATTCCCCGGCCCACAATCATTCGCGGATCGGTTTGGGACGAGCACCGCCGGGGTAAGCGAGCCCGAGGCCCGGCCTACATGGCCGAGATCACCAACCGAATTGCCCGCTGGCGTCAGCGTGCTTCGAGTATTCCCTCGATAGCCCGTAGCAATTCTTCCCGCGACGCTCCCGACTTCGGAAGGACCTTCAGCGTCAGTCCGCCCCTCGGGCTATGGCTGTAACGCAAGATCGCCTTGTCGCCCTTCCCTTTCACCTCGATCTCGCCGCCGGCCTTCTGACGCTGGCTGACGGTCGCCCTGATCAATCGCTTTGCTACTTCGGGACCAGTCAAGCGAATGCCTAGATCATCGCGTTCGGCGACTATTGCCGCAGCCTCTTTCACCATCAGCTTCATCGAGCGATCCTCGCCGCAAAGTGGCTTGACGTCCCGCGCAACGCGTACGGTGATATCATGACGATCTGCGAACGCAGCGATGATAGCCTCAGGTAGTCGAACGACATCGAGCAGACGACTGAGCCAGGATCGCGAGATTTTGAGATGCTCGGCCATCTCATTCTGGGAGCCGTTGTAGAACTCTGCCAGAGCCCGAGAGTATTCGATCCCCCGCTCCCAGTCAGTGATATCCTTCCGAGATCTGTTTTCGACGTCGGAAACTCGGAACGCCTCTTCGTCGGTCACGCTCTGGATCGTGACTAGATAATCATATTCCGGGTGGTGATGCTCACGAAGCCACTTTACCGTCCACCAACGCCTGACGCCGGCGATGATTTCGAAATCGAAGTCCGGGTTGCCTTGCAGACGCCGGACGATCGCCGGGATACGCTGTTTCTTAGCCGCGAGGAATGCGTCGATCAGGTCCCGGCAACTCTCCTCCGTCAGATGATCGACGTCACGATTGTGAAGGCGCCAAGGGCGGCACCTAGCGGGATCGACCCACTCGGTTCGGTCGGTCACCATCTTTCCGGAAGCAATCCGGGCAAGCGTCTGGCTCCGGCTGGCCATTATGCTTTCAGCGGGCGCGGCAACGTCCAACTCGGCCTCATCGTCCAGACCTTTTGTGAGGCTGCTTCCGAACCCTTTGTTACCCTTTGCCATTATTCATCTTCCTAGTTTTTCTTCTCGAGCGGGCCAAGTTGCCACGTGGCAACTGGACGTTCAAACCCTTTACCGTTCGCCCTGCATTGACGCTTGTTGCCACGTGGCAACTCGTGCTCAATTCCGCCCGCCACAAGCTGGCGGACAACCCATTGAACGATCAGCCAGCTGAGACACCAACCGCCAAGTTCCTAAGCGGCGCGATTCGACCGAAATCAAATTATCAGATTGTTTTATAACGGTATTTTGGCCTCTCCTGTCGCCAGTTGCCACGTGGCAACTCACCGCCGATCGCCTCCCGCCCTGCTCTCCCAAGTCCGCAGGACCTCGGCTTCGATGTCCTGACAAACTTCGGTCAAAAGACGAACGCTGCGCGTGTGAACTTCGTGCGACGTGACAGGCCGATCGAGTTCAAACACCGTTTTCATGCGGGAACTCGCATTATCGATTTCGGCGCTCGTCCGAAGCACCGAATTGATCATCGATCCGCCGAAGACCTGCCGCATCATCGAGAGAATTTCCCGGTGCATCGACTTGCTGTCATCCACGCGGCTCGCGACGATCTTGATGAAGTTATAGGCTGGCTTGGCCCTCCCCCCGAGGCGCTCAAGCTGCGCCATGGTTGTCCGCGCCATGTCGATGAAGGAGACAGTCGAGGCAAAGTCGATCACGCTCGGCGGCATTGGAATAACCATGGCGTTGGCAGCTTGGAGCACCGCCATCGACACCATGCCAAGCGCTGGCGGCGGATCCATGATCACGACGTCGTAGTCATCGACCACGTCTTCAATCGCCTGTGCGATCATATCGATGATGTCGAAACTTTGATTCTGCGCGAGATAGCCCGCGATCTCGTATTCGAGATTGTACAGCTTCAGATTGGCCGGGATCAGATCCAGACCGTGGAAGTGCGTCTTCCGGATGATCTTCCGAACGCCGAGCAGCTCCGGGTTATGGAAATGCCCGTAAAGAGTATCGTCCTCGCCAAGATCCACGTCGGGCCGATAGCCAAACATCATGGTCGTGCTAGCTTGGCTGTCGCAGTCGACGAGAAGCACGCGATATCCCCGAATTGCAAAGTGCTGAGCCGCGTGCAGCGCCAAGGTCGTCTTTGCGACCCCCCCCTTGAAGTTGGAAATCGAAATGATCGCGGGCGTGTCGGTCGCCGCTCTCCAAGGCCGCGTTCCGAATACCTCGCGCATCTGGTCGAGTTCCTCGAGCGAATAATGCACCCGATGCCCCGATCCGGTACGACCCCGCTCGGGCAGGCGGCCATCCCGTTCGGCTTCTCTGATGGCGGACGCCGTGCGACCGACCAGCGCCGCGGCCTTCGAAATCGGGAATGTCGGCCCCTTCTTGGCGCCCGTTTCCGGATCGAGCGCGCCGTCGCGAATGCGTTTAAGGATCGTAAGCGCTTTCCGGTGGAGGGTACCGAGATCATCGCTCATGAGATCATCAGTTTGCGCGTCGAAGGTGGGTTCTGTCGCCATTTCTGCCATTTCTTGTGAGATTGGTGCCCCACATTAGCGTCGTTGGCAGTTTCGAGCAATAATTGACCACCAATCTTACAACTCGACCGATGATCTCCGAGCCGTTTTCGGAGCATGAGAATCGCTCTCCCCCGTCAATCGATTCAAGACCGATGATGTGGGAGCCGTTTTGAACACCTGCCCGGTGGAGGATTGGGCGTGGGCGAGGCCGTCGCCTTGGGCTAGCCCGCTGGACAGTAGAGCGAGTGAATGAGTGCCGATGATCTCGGTGCAAGCCGATGATTACGGTGCGTTTTTCCGATGATCTCGGTGCGCGGGGACCGATGATGTCGGAGCGCATACCTATACTCACTGAATCCCTATAGAAATCCGATTCGCGAATCGCTTTTCTCAATTTTCAGGAGGGAAGGGGGCTCGCCTGCACAAACTGCTCCGAGTTCATCGGTCAAATTGGAGGTTTCACCCCCAGATTACCGCCAAAACTGCCAACGTGCTTGCTTTCCATCACCAAACCTGTTGATACCGAGGTCATGGAAAGGCCCCGGATTCGGGGAAGGGCGGCGCACAATGAATGGGGATAGCTCGAAGCCGATCGGACACCAATATGCGCTCGCCATGCTGGATGGCGGCGAGGATAAAGTCCGCTCGGTGGCGCTCGCTGCCGGATCCCAGCTTACCATGGACGCCTTCCTCCGAGTCCACGACGAGGAGCCGGTTCCGGCCTTCCTCCACTCAGCGCTTTGCGCCATGTCGCTTCCAACCAAGCGACCAAAGGATGACACGCTGCCGATCGTGCGCGAAGATGGCCGCTACGCTTTGGCTATCAACCCGCGTCCGGTTCTCCAGACGGTGGACGGTAAGTCCATCATGCGGAGCCTGGGCGTGCCTTACGGTGCCTATCCGCGGGTGGCCCTGATTTATCTCCTTTCACAGGCCGTCTCAAAACAGTCTCGTGATGTTTATCTTGGGCGCAACTTTACCGAGTGGATGCGGCGGCTTGGCTATCAAACAATTTCCTATGGTCCGCGCGGTACGGCCAACCTCATGCGAGAGCAGGTCGACAGGCTACTTGCTTGCGAATGGCAGATCCGGTGGGACGGTCAGGATGCCGGCGACAACGCATTTGCTGTCCGCGACGTCAAGATTTCAAACGAATATGCAGGTTCGCTCGACAAGAATGGCGCTTTCGCGCGCGAAATTCGCATGTCGGAGGCATTCTACAGCCATTTGGTAGATCATGCCGTCCCTTTGAACGAGGTGGCAATTCGCGAGCTCAAGGGTATCCCAACCGCGCTTGATCTCTACACCTATCTCGCCTACCGTCTGCCGCGGATCACGAGCGACAAGGGACAAATCATCTCTTGGGACCAGCTCGCCAAGCACCTCGGCAATGAAGCGGATAGCAAGCGGTTCCGGCAAACTGTTCGTGAAACCATGCAGATCGTCTCGGCCGTGTATCCGAACGCGAATGTGGATCTATCGGGACGGAAGGTGGTGCTGCACCCATCGCACGCGCCGATGGAGCGCAAGCTGGTCGGTCCCCATCTGCGACTTGTGGATTCGCGCCCAGCCAAAACGGCACCGAGATCATCGGTGTCTAAAGCAGCGGCGAAAGCTAAGCTCGACTCGGCCGAACAGCTGCTGCCATTTCCTTCCGGATCGTTGACCTATGGGAGCCGGGAAGCAGCCTTCCGGGCGATCGGTCTTGATAAGGGCAGCCCTTGGGCCGTCGATACCATGGCCGAAGCGTTCCGGGCCGGATTCCCGGATATAAAAAAGCTCCGGACGGACGCGGAGTGGCTGAGGGTCTGGGAAGCCTTCGTGCTCCGCTATGCCGAACGGCGCAAGTATTCCGGTGATTGACCGATGAAGTCGGAGCGGTTTCAGCCCGCTTGACGGCCTCTGGTCGCCGGGATTGAGGACAGCGCCCCGAACTCGAATGGCCAGACCGGACAAATAATTAGACCCCAAAAGGACAGGTTGAGCCACCGGAGCACGGTACTTCTCCCGAGACCGGATCCCAGTATTTGCTAGCCAATTTTGTGCAAATTCCGGTCGGTGTGCGAAGCTTTGACGACGAACCGCCGATACCTGCCCAGGGGAGACCGAGTTATGCCCCCAATCGGTCAGGATGAGCGCCGGACGGCGCGAACGTGGCGTAGTCCCGAGGCGATCGGGCTATAGAAGCATCGCCGGCTTCCCACCTGAGGGCCAACCGAGCCATGGCTCGTCGGAAGGCGTGATAGCCACGAGCTCGCTAGGAAACGCACGTTCCTGGAATGCGATTAGATCGTCGAAGCTGCCATGAAGCCACTGGTCATATTCGTGCTCGTGGAGGAGGACTGGCATCCGATTATGGACTTTCGCTGCGACTTCGTTCGCATCGGTCATCGCACCCGAATAGACCGGACCCCATTCGGCACTGTCGCGCCACAAGCCGCCCCATGCGAAAATGGGGCGGTCTTTCAGGCTTAGCCAGGTTCGGGTCTTGCTTCCCTTGACCCCCGCGGGTTCGGCCCAAGCCGTCAGCGGAATCAGGCAGCGCCACTGCGGCTTACGGGCGAGACCCACCCACATTGGCTTGCGCAAATCCGCGATATTATTAACCGCCTTGGGCTTCGAACCCGGCTTCATCGAGGCGAGTTTCAGAGGAAAGCCCCAGCCCATTGATTGAAGGACCCGTCGACCGCTTTCGGCGCGGACCACCATGCCGGGCGCGCCGGGGTGAACTGTCGAGGGTGCATTAGTTGCAACGATGTCGGGAACGTCTACGCCAAAGTGGGCCGCGACGTCAGCGGCGCTGAGGCGCTCCGTGTAGAGATTGCACATTGCTGGCGGTCCTTTCCGAGTTGGGAACGCTGCATAGGAAGGTGGGTAGCGCCAAAGCGCCAAGGGAGGAACACCAAAGATGCTCGCGCTGTGCTCTGGCTGGCGGCTCAATATGGCGCAGCGAGCACGGCACCGGGCAGGGGATCGGCGTGGCCCCAGAATTGAACAACAGCGCGCGTATAGCGCCGAAGGTCGTCCTGACCGATCCGCAGCTCTTCGCTCATCGGCACCGGCTTTGGAGCGATATCGTGATAATCGAAGGATGTGCGTGTCCATAGATGCGGGGCCTTCACGAGCAATTTCGTGCTGGCACGTCCATCGCCGTGCCTAGCGACGTTGCCGGCGAGGTGGAGTTCGTTGAGATCGCTCGCCACGCCAATTGCATCGAGATCGATAGCAGCAATTTCCCACGCAGCTCGTGACAGATCAGGCGCGCCAGAAAACTTGACGCTGTGTGCCTGAGCCCACCGTGCGAGCTGCCGCTCGAACATCCCGTCGAGCGTGAGGGTAAATGCCTTGGCGGCCTCGTTGGCCGTGTGGTTTTCGATTTGCGCCGCGCACCGATCAAGGAATGTGTCCATGTCGGTCGCTTCACCCACTACCAGCGTCTCGTGCGTCGGGAGGTCGCCGAGCGTTCTCACGATGACGCGCTGATAAAAGCGGTCGACATTCGCTTGGAACGTGCGCGGCAGCATGTCTCTGTCGGTCATTGTCATGATCATAACCGAGAGAAACCTCTCGTGCGAGCGTCCCGACGGCCGCTGGAATCCGCGTCTTACTGCAAAGCGAGCTGCGGTTCGGGTGGCCCTTTGCCGCTGTTCCAGCGATCCTCCGTTGGCTCAACGATCATTCGTTCGGCGGCGAACGGTGGGCGGAACTGGAACCCAATCACTTCGCGAACAGAGCCACGAAACCACTGATCCCACTCGGCGCGCTCAAGGAGCACCGGCATCCGGTCGTTAGTCGGCATGACCGCCGCATTCGCACTCATCGTCATACCGGCATAGACAGGCCCTTGGTCCGGGAGATTCCGGCAGAAACCCGCCCACGACATGATCGGCTGATCCTTCACCGAAAACCAGGTCCGGGTCTTCGCGCCCGGGGTCCCATCGGGATTGCCGAAATGGGTCAGCGCGATGAGGCAGCGATAGCGCGGCTCGACCACCATCTCTTCCCACATCGGGTTGGTGAGGTCGGCGACAAGCCCGATGCGCCCCGGCGGCTCGCCGCGCTCGCGCATTTCGCGGGTCAGGCGCGGAAAGCCCCAGGTGACGGGCCGCAGCAATCGGCGGCCGCCCTTCTCGAAAATGACGAGTCCGGTCAGTCCTTCCTTGATGTCTCCTTCGGGCGTCGTGAGGCCGGATGGCGGCTCGGCTTCGAAATAAGCCGCCACATCGCTTGCGCTCGCCGTGATGACATGAAGCCGCGACATGGTCTCAGCTCACCACGGAATCTCGTCATCGGTGATCGGATCAGGATCCTGTGTGTGCACCGATCCCGATTCGCCCGAGTCGCGGTCGCGCATGCTCCTCTCCGACGCGGCAAAAGGCTCCGAAGGCGTCTCGCCTGACAGGCGAAGTTTGAAGGGCTTGCGCTTCTCCATCCTGATTTTCCTTGGTCTTTCCTGCCTTTGGCTGGCCCGCCGCGGCTCCGACGACTCCGGCCCGTTGACTCTCGGCCTTTATAGAACAAAAATGGAACATAACCAACCGCCAAAGCCATGGAGGCCCTTCATGACGGAGAGAGGGCCGCGCCCTCATCTGACGACGCTACGCGCCCGGATCGCCAGGATCGAGGGGGCTGAACGGCGTTCGTCGGGCACCTTGCCGTTCGGGCTCGACGCGATCGACACGCGCTTGCCCGGTGGCGGGTTGGCGCTCGGCGCCCTCCATGAAGTCGCCGGCGGCGCGCAGGGCGCGACCGATGCGGCCGCCGCCGCCTTGTTTGCTGCCGGCATCCTCGCGCGCGTCAAAGGCAAGATACTCTGGTGCATGACGCAATCCGACCTGTTCGCGCCGGCCCTCGCGCTCGCGGGTCTCGATCCCGACCGGGTCATCTATGTCGAAGCCCGCGATGAGACCTCGCTCCTGAGCTGCTTCGAGGAAGGGCTTCGTCATGGCGGCCTCGG
>VFQN01000541.1_pt1 | contig 69397 bp, 110 predicted proteins | sample 3512371 | NCBI WGS metagenome assembly VFQN01 (sample SAMN10412370, study PRJNA504923) | tailings metagenome | isolation source: Replicate 2 from Balatoc abandoned mine | place: Philippines: Itogon, Benguet | collected 2017-08-28 | reverse complement strand
AGCGGGAATGGGCTGGGCTCTGGAAGGGGACCAAAACTGTAAATCCATACATACATCACAACACCGGACGGGACCTCGTAAGCACAATAGGAAAGATGGTTTCGTGTTTGGAGTAGAGCAGCAGCCCAAAGCGCATTGTAGCGTGCAGGGCATCCTGGTCCGCTGCTGCTGCCCCGTGCCCTGCAGGGGAGCTCCCCTGGTACTCTTCCTACGCAGTTTGGCAAATGCATCCTGTTGTACAGTGGAATGTGCTACCAGGGCACAGCCCGTTGGGCTCCGGATTGCCGTTAATTTCATCGCCAATATTGCTACATCACATCGGTGCCGTGCCCCTGCCTTGTGGCCCCTCAGAAGCTGGGCCTGTCCGCCTCCAACCTGCGCAAGGCCTTCACCTCGCTCACCAGCTCCCTCACCTCACTGCGCACGGACGCGGGGGGCGCCGGCGTGCCGCTGACGCTGCGCACCGACATCGCCCAGAAGGTGAGCGGACTTGCTACTGTAGCTATTCGTGCGCATTCTCCGCCTTGTTCAAAGGTCTTTCTGCCGCTGCAAGCGGGACAGGTAGGTAGACACGCCTCCGAGATCGTCGCACCCGCGACTTAGTAACGCACAGTGTACTCACAAGCCCCAAATACGGGTCACGCCACAAGTGCCGGTACGGGGAACAACGGGGGGCGGCACAGGAGGCGTACGGCAGCCCAACCTCGCACGCGGTAACAAGCATGTGTCACCCCTTGCACAACAGGGCGTGCGGCGCAACTACGACGAGATCACCAAGCTCACCAACACCGACGACTGGCTGTTGTACGTGGGCGCGGACTGCCGCAAGCAGCGTTACGACGCTAACGCTGGCACTCAGGGGAGCTCCCCTGCTGGCACCTGGGTGGACGTGCCGTACATGGACACGCCGTTCGTACGGGCGGTCAGGAGCAAGTTCGGCGACAGTCACCACCTACAGCAAGGCATTGCGCACGCCATGTTCAAGTTCGGCGAGGGCGCGGAGCGGGTGGTGTTCCAGTGCAGCGAGGTGGTGTCGCTGGATGGGGGCAAGACGGCCTACTGCGTGGGGCCCAGGCTGGTGGCCAAGCAGCCGCGCCACGAGCAGAACATGAGGAGGGAGGACTTCCACCGGACCTTTTGCCGCACGCAGGGTATGTGGACACACAGGTTAATTTACGCAGGGCTCCAACAGATCCCGGCTGTCTGGCGCTTTCCTTGGCCCACGGCCGAGAGTGTCATAATCAGGGGATCATGCCCTGCACCGGCCCTGGTCATGACCCTTGCAGGAGTGGCACCGTGCGCAGTGTGGGGGTCATGCGAGTGTGGGGGTCATGCGAGTGCGCAGGGACCAACAAGGAAGCGGTTCTGCATGGCAAATCGCGTATCCTCCGAAGGAGCACCTGCAATAGTGTACGTACGTCTCAACCCCCAAGTTCATACCGGTATGCCTCGCCTGTTGGTGCCTGTGCACTCCAGGCGAGGCGGAGGACCTGGCCCAGCTGTTCAACCGGCGGCTGGCGGGCGGGCCCGAGATGCTGGTGCGCTTCCTGCCCTGCCACGTGTACACCATCGTGGACGAGCGCTACGCCGCCCTCACGTCGTCGCGCCGAGGCCAGCTGAAGATCCTGGTGGAAGAGGAGCTGGAGGGCTGCTTCACAAAGTGGTGAGGCTGCTGAGGCAACGAACGGACATGAACGTTTGGATGGGGCCCGTGCCTGGGTGGTGCAGTGCCCTTTTGGGCACGTCACGTGGTGCGTCTAGGCAAAGGAGATCCCCCTGTTTGTGGGCGATCTAAGGTTGGGTCATGATCCCGCCGGGAATTGCGGCAGCGGTGCAACGAGGCTTCCTGTGCTGCGTACGGTACGCATCCCACCAAGCCGAGCGTTCCCTGCACATGCACTGCACTCGGCTGCTGCGTCGCATGCCCCCATTGCTCGTCAGGCCATGCCATGCCATGCATGCTTCATGTATGTGGGCTTGTGATTTTCCCTATCAGGAACAACAACGGCGGCGGTGTCAACAAGAGCGGGCGCGGGATGACCATGGAGGGGGGTGCAGGGGGCATGGGGGCAATCGCTGAGGACGAGGAGGAGGACGGGGACAGAGGGAGAGCGCAGGCGGGGGCGACTGGAGATGCGGACGTGAACAACGTGCCGCAAGCCTTCTCGCACTTCAGCTACGTGGTCACGTGCGGGCAGAAGCTGGTGTGTGACCTACAGGTGGGGGGCCAAAGTACTAGTAACGCGAGGTGTATGGGGGGGCGAGGGGGGCCATCAGGGTGAGGGCGTGCAGGGGAGGCCCAGATCCTGTGCCGCTGGCATGCCTTTCTGTCTCCCTTGCCTTCACGCTCTATACCGTAAAGTCACTGTACACTTGCCCTTAAGCGCCTGCAACCCGCGTACGGTACCCCACCTCGCAGGGCGTGTGGAACCGCGTTGACGGCTTCACGCTGACCGACCCCGTCATCCACCACGTGGCCGGCACCAAGCGCAACGGGGCCACGGACAAGGGCCAGGAGGGCATGGAGCAGTTCTTCGCCACGCACACCTGCAACGGCCTGTGCAGGAGGCTGGGGCTGCAGGGCTACACCACAGCCACCAGGCGGAGCATTGCCTCCGGGGGGGCGTACTAGCGCACTGGGACACAGACAGGTCCTTAATAAGCAAGTTTGCGCACTGTGTATCGCACGGCGTGTGCTGTTGCTTTGCAGGTGCGGGATGTTACCAGTCTGCAGTGGGACTTGCGGCTAGATTTGGGGTCGTGCAGGAAGGCAGAGCTTGGTGCCTACAGCTGAGAGGTGTTACAGGTTTGCCTGCTGCAATAGTGTGCACCGTGTACGACAGAAGTGTTAACTTGAGCACTGAGGCCGTGACGCCTGATTGCCGTGAGGTGCTTTCACTGTGTAGCTTGCCTACGCAGTTAGTTGCTGGCAGCTGATTTGTGACCGTGTGACTGTGTGTCCGCACGCACCTCCCGGGGTGCACGCACCTCCCGGGGACCCTGTATGCGACACCTCTCGAGACTGACCTGTTGCGTCGGAGTTGTTGCCTTATTGACACTGTTGCCTCACCACGTCTCGCCTCTGCAGTAGTACTTCGTGCAGTGCCCTGTCACCCGTGCTGTCACCCGTGCGTGTATGGGAGGTGGCCTGCCTGGCCAGCTGGCCTGCGTTGCTGCCCGTAAGCTGGCTGGGACGTCAGCTGCTGCATCGCTGCCGTGGCAGGTGCGTGCCCGTGTGCGGCACTCATGCCGTTATCCTTCAGACTCCGACTGATGTGCGTCTGACTCTCGGAGGCGTTGACGCTCTCGGACAGTGTTGGTCCAGGTTGGGCATTGCCCCTCGTGGATGGGATTTGATGCCTTTTGGTCAGGGGGGGGGGGTAAGGAAAAAAATGTCCGACCCCATGCAAATTTGTTGGGCCGTCCAACCAACCAACCAACCCCCCAGCTTTGGGCCCCCATAACTTTCTTACTTGGTTGACTTTTTACAAACGGAAAGCAGATATGTGATCCTTGCACTGAAATCTTGTATTTTAGGCATGGGGTCCAAAATTAACTTCCCTACCCCCCCCCTGCTTTTGGTTCAGTCTAAAGTCAAGCCAAGGGAATTGATGCCAGTTGAACACTCTTACTTTGCCTCGGGCCGTGGTGGTCGTAGTGGTCCGTGGCCAGCCCTGGCCAACCCTCCCAGCCTGCCTCCCTCGCCTGTTCACTGGCGTGAGGCTCTGTTGCTTGTCGTTCCTGTTTTAGGTTTACGGTTGAGCACACGCGGACTGGGCGTTGGAGCGCAGCGGCAATGTATGCGCGTGAGTTAGGGCTGACCCAGGGTGATATGGGCAGTCGTTGTTTGCTCCATGCGGGACCCATGCCCGCATGCTTCAAGGAAACATTCAGGCCGTGCAAGGGTGGTGTGAGGGGTGGCAGCAGCGACTGCAGCCTCTGCAGGTTGCGCGATGCGTGTCCTGCTGTATGTGGGTGAGCACGCACAAGATGCGACGGTGCCTTTCCTACCTCAGTATGTAAGCAACCCCCTTGTACCAGGGGAGGGCGCATCTGCGGTCCTAGCCGTCATGCCCACGCACCTCCCGAGACCTACCCAGGTCCCACCCTAATGGGCAAAAGAGCCCTCCCCTGGTGCTGGCTAGCGGCCATGGAGCCCTTCACCAGCCAGCTCCAGGAAGGGTAGTGGATAAGCGGTGAACGCCGACTGCAGGGCTGAGGGTGTCGTTGTGGGAAGCCCTTATACAGCAACACACATGGCCCACAGTTGGCCCGTGGCATCAACCAACCGCATGCACAACGCATGCACAACAGCGCAAGGGAGGTCCTCTTACGCGAGACACCGAAAGCGACACCGCCAATCGCAGGCCCCAAGCACGTATCGGGGTAGCTATACCTTCGCTTTACACATCTCCGAAGGTACACGATACGCATAGCAATGTGTGGGCAGCGTGGCGAAGTGCAAGCCTACCTTACAGAGTAACACGTTGGGCCTTTGACGAACTGCTAATCCAGATTTACATAAACCAAATGAACTTGGGCGTTGCGAACCGGCCTGGCGCTGCGCGCCAGGGACGTGGGGCTGGCCTGGGGTTTTGCGCAGACCTCCCTTTCCGGCTGGCCGGCGTCGTGCCCAAGTCAATACAAAGTTCCGGTGCACATGCCGATATTTTGAACACTACAACACGCCCGTTATGCACAAGCCCTGACCGCCGGAAAGCCCCCGGCGGTTGTCATTTGGCGAAAAAGCGCACTTTGCCACCGCTGCGCTCACTGTCCGACAGCAACAGTGGAAAGAGCAGCAGCAGTAGCGATGATCGAAGGTTTGGGAGCAGCAGCTACGGAGGCGGAACAGAAGGCAGCAGCAGCACTTTTCCAGCCTCTGGCAGCCTGCCCAGTCGACTAGAAGACACTGACCCCACATCCCTGGAGGCCGCATGCCGCACTGTCGACTCCATTTGGAGGCTGGTGGCCGAGGGGCGGCAGGAGGAGCTGCTGCAGTTTATACCTGACGAGGTCATAGACGCTGTGGCGGAGCTGCGCCAGCAGCAGCTACAGCTGCGAGGGTGGGTCACATGACGCACACCACGCCACGCGCGCCGTCTCCGCGCGGTCTGTTGGTGGATGGTCGTGCAGCTGCCGCAAAGCTGTTACGCCAACACCGTGAAGGGTTGTCACGTGGTGTACTTCTTGTGCGGATCAGGGACACAAAGCGACAAGGCTGGCAGCGTGCCACACCCTCTCTCCAACCCTGAACAGCTCTCCCGCCGTCATTCCGTACCTCCCGTACATACCACAGGTCTGCCGCAGCCACTGCGCCCGTTGAGGTCTCCTTCGCCGACGTGTGCGTCGCCGCCGCCGCCAACGGCCCTTCAACCGCCGCCCCCGGCGCCCCCGCCTCCCCCGCCCCCACCTCCGGCCTCGGCCCAGGGCCCCTGGCCCCCTCCATCCCCTTCACCTTCGACACCTTCGCCCAACGGCACGTGCTGTTCGCCTCTGACCCGGAGCTCATGATGCCCCCCGGTGGCGAGCAGCTGCAGCAGCAGCAGCGGCCTCCTGGCAGCATGACAGGTGCTGTTGCTGCTGGGAGCAGGAGTACAGGGACACCGCGTGCGTCAAGGGGAGCCCCCATACCTCGGCCGCTGTCTGCCATGCGGCTGGGGCCTAACCGTGCCGTGGTGCGGTACGCTGTGGGGGCCACGGGGTCAGGGGGAGGGGGAGGAGAGGGCGGAGGGGGAGGCGGCGAGGAGGGCGGCGGTGTGGGCTACGGCTCTGAGCAGGCGGTGCTGACCTTTACGCTGGAGAACAAGGTAGGGGTGGGGGAACCAAGTGCAAGGAATCACGTGCTATCACTACTGAACTAGTACTGTGTTTGTTTGGTGGGGCAGAGGGGCAGGGGCTGTGAGGTTGGTAGGAAAATAGGGCACCGTCACGAGAGCACTGCTTGTTGTGCGGTGGCCCCAAGCGGTTGCCCGCCTCACAAATAGACGGTTAGGCGCGTCTCTTGCATGAAGCCGTAGCTCGGGTGGCTTACAGGCATGTTTTCGTGCAGCTATGTTGCCGAACTGACGCCCATGCCGCTTGCGCCCTCCCCTGCATGTCTCGCAGGAGGTCCTCGAGCCCAGGTGTGTAGCCGGTTGAGGGAGAAGGGAGCAGCTGTGGCACTTGTGAACACGTTTCTGCCCGGAGGCAGCGAAAACTTTTTAATAGGGCAAAATGTGCCAAAATACGTGTCAACACCAGCTGGGAAGGCGTGCCTTAGCCCACCCGAGGGTGTTGCTCTTCCAGGGTTGCACAGGGCTTCCATGTGGGACCCCTTGCTGCGAGAAGCCGCACTTGGGGCATTCGCGCGCGCTCGGCTGCGAGTGCAGAGCTGCAAGCTTCCTTCCCGTCAGTTTTACACGCAACAGTACACTCCAGAGCCTTTCCTGCCACTGCGTGCATGCCTCGTCCTTGCATGTACGGCCCTCGCCCATTCGCATCCATTTGCCTGCAGCTTTCAGCTAGCTTACGTTACATGCAATTACCGGCGAGGGGGGCGCCACCTAGTGGGCATTGCATGCTTTCCCACTGCTGGCCCGTTGGCACCTGTACGTTGCCCCGCAGCTACCGCGGCGCCTGCATCCGCTACGCGTGGCAGCTGGTGGGCGTGTCGGGCGAGGCGGCACGTGGCACGGCGGCGCTGGAGGAGGGCGGCGGGCCGGCGGCGGCGCCACATCCGTCGCTGCCGCCAGAGGCGGTGGTGGAGGCGCAGCTGGCGGCGCTGAGGTGGGGCCGACATCCTTGGGTGTGAAAATGTGGAAACGAGGTGCCGTGTGCATCAGCACATGGGGAGGAGGATTTGGGTTGGGAAGGGGGCTTGTGGTGGTCAGTGTGTGCGAAAGGATGCTTTAAGCGAACTGCGTATGGGTTTAGCACGTCGTTGTGAAGTAGGCAGGGCAGGCAACAGCACCGCCTCGCTGCTGGCAGAGGCCACGGTGGAGCCGCAGCTGGCGGCGCTGCTTGGTGGGGGTAGAGCGGGTGGATTGAAGAGGTGTGCACCTGCGGTGTGTAACGTCTTCCCTTCCTCTCAACCCCCTCCCCTTGCTACCCTGCTGCATTGACCTTGCTCCTCTTAACCCCTTTCTCCCCCCTGCTACTCCCTCCCCTCCCGTCCTTCTCTTTCCCCTCCATCCAGGTCCCAGGACGATGCCACGGTGTTCCGCTTCGCGTCGCCCTCCAACCGCGCCGTCACCGGCCCCCTATCGCGCTTCTCCACGCTGCTGCGCAACCCGATGTACCGCCCGCTGCTGGGGCACAGGGCGGCCAGCACGCACAGGTGGGTAGAGCGGCCAGCACGCACATTCTTAATACGGATCGCTGGGTTTTCCGAACGCACTGTGCTGGGCCTGTGGTTTTGACTGATTGGGCCACAGGGCGGCCAGCACGCACAGGTGCGTGTCCATGTTTCCCGCTGCACTCTCCGACCGGCTCCATGCAATAAACCGGGTGGGCGGCAGGGCGGGCCATCCCGCACAGGTGGTGTCCGTACGGCCCCACTTGACGCAGTTTACTGGGCCGGTAACTGTATCACTGGCATATTAACTGCCTTGTCATTTGCTTGTGCCTGCTTTATTACCCCCATTCCCGACGTACCCATTGCCTCGAAGCGCTCTCCTACCCGCAACATGCAAGATGTACACCACCGGTATACCGGTATTCAGTTATGGCCAAACGACTTTCAGGTTGCTGTCCCTTGCTCCCAGGCGTCTGATGCTGGGCCCGGACGCGTACTGCGAGGTGGTGCGCATCGTTAGCGACAACACGGGTGGGTGGGGGCAGGGGTGAGGTGGATGCCTGGGCTACCGGCACATTGCTATGCATGCGGGCAAGGCTCCCTCACCGACGGCCATGGGGTGTTCAGGCCCATATCGGCCCGGCCATACGCAAGCATCAATGGGCAAGTGCCCACGTCCTGCTTTTGCGGGCTGTTCTTTCTCGCTCACTCGCCGTATGTTGTGGGGTCGCCAACTTGGGTGGGGGCCTTCGGTCGGTGCGCCCCAACGAGCGTAGGTTGCCAGGTTGAGTCCCTCGCTTGCTCCGTGTGTTCTGCAACTCTTTCACCCCGCAGACCACGTCGTGCCACCGCTTTACCCCCGCTTTGTCCTAATGAATACAAATCCATGGCGAACTTGTTCCCCCGGCGCCAGGCCTGCCCCAAGCAGTGGAGGCGCTGTACCGTTGGGATGTACGGCGGCGGCCGCGGCGGCAGGGGACAGGGGGAGCACTGGCAGCACTGCAGCAGCAGCAGCAGCAGCAGGAGCAGGAGGTCCGGGAGGAGCGGGAGGGACTCGCTGCACAGCCCTCCGTGCGGGAAGGAGTTGGCGCGTCGGAGGAGGCAGCGTCGGCTGCAGGGAGCCCCCAGGCGGCTGGGAGCCGAGGCACGGGAGAGCGCGGGGGCGGATTGGCGGATGGCGAGGGGCAGGGGCAGGGGCAAGGGCAGGGACAGCATGGTGTTGGGTTACGGAGCAGTGGTAGTGGTGGTGGTGGTGAGGGGGAGCAAGGCAGGCTGCAGTGGCCCGAGGGCGTTGCTGCGAGGAGGGGCTGGGACGAGGATGTGGATGGGGGTGCGGACTGCGAGGGCTGCTGGGTGACGGAGAGCGTGCAGCTGGTGGCAGCCAAGGCGCTGGGCAGGTAGGGCAGCAGGGGGTTATGTGGTCGGTGTGCGCTTCATGGACGTCGCTCACAGGCATTGACCTATGAGCTGCGGGCAAGCCGGATAACACAGCGTATTTGTGGTTGTGCTTCCGTGAGGGCTTTTTTCGGCTGGGGCCCAGCAGGAGCTCATGAGTTGAGGTATGCCTGTGGCATTTGCGGTGGAGCCTTTGATTCCTAGCAATGATCTCGGCCCCTGTGCACAAGACATGGGCTGAGCTGTATTGGCATGCGCGTTGTTCGACGCTCGTAGTACTGGGTGTGCGCTAACACCTTGGCAGACGTCTTTCGCCGCGTTGTTGGTCTCGCTGCTGGCTGCACCTTGCATGTGGTTGCCCCTTCACGGCTTCCGTCATGGCTGAAGTCCCCTTGCCACTCGCTGAAGTGGGTTTTTGCGGTGTGGTATTGAGACCTGCACGCCGCTCGTGTCCGCGACAGCAGCGGAGCAGCACATAAAGTAGTGTTACCCTAGTCTCTGGTGGTGTTCTTTGCGGGTCTGAGTCTGTGGGTTAGGGGTTGTGGTTTTGTGAGTGCCCAGCCTCCCTGTGTCCTTTGCCTTGCTTTTGCTTTTTTTCTCTAGGTTTCTCCTGGTCGCTTGGTCTCTTTTGGCCTGTTCCCATCGTCCCGTTCTGTGGTGTTTTGGTTTGATCTGGGCTGATCTGGGCTGATTCAAGTCCTTTCAGCCATACGAGACGACAGGTAGTACCTTGCTGGGCTAGTGCAGGCTTGTGTGCGTCCCTGTAACATCAGTGCGTCTGCCAAAGGGTTCCGTACCGTCGCATGACGGTCCCTGGCGCCCCTACCCAGGGGAGCTCCCCTTCTTCTGCCTGTAGTACAGGGTCAAGGCTGTTCAGAGGGCCACAAGTGCGCCACAGTCGGAGCACTTGTAACCTTCGAAGCTAATAAGTTGTGCTGATGCAAGTACGAGAAGCGCTGGTGACTAAAGCTTAGGGCACGCACATTGTTCAAGTGGGAGTGGCTGCTTACTATCTTAATGGACACAATAATAGCGTCATGAAATCATTTCTTAGGCACGTGGCGCTTGCGTTGTTTCAGTGAAAGCGTTCCACAGCGCATGGTATCATGCTAGCAGCCCCCGCTTGGCCACATGACGAACGCTGCTGTGTTGCCGCTTGAGGGCCAAGTACGCACAGGATGCTTCAGCTCGCCTAGGCACGCGACGATTAGCCAAGCTGGTTCCGACCAGGACGACGCAAAGCTGGCGACAATCGACGACGTCCATAAGATAATTGGAAGCTCGCGTTTTAAGTTATCAGAGGAAACGGATGTTCCCAATGCCCAGGTACATGTCCTTCAAAATGTTGGAGGTCCTGCACGCGCGTCCGGGCATGCGCTAGTCTCGGACCGTCATGCAAATCACCAGAATGCTGCATCGCGGGACTGCACTTGTCAACGCATGCAAGATATGACCCACTGCCATGAGGCTCTATCGCTGCTCTACAACACAGCTGCCGCAGCCCACAGAGCTAATCCACCCCCGCACCCCACACCCCCGCACGCGCGCAGATCATAGCTGCAGTGACTGGCTCCGGCCTAGCGCCTTGGGAAATACACAGGCAAGTCCTCAGACAGTTGAGACACCGATGCAGTGCTTCCATGCGTTTTGGGTACCTGTTGACAAACTGCTCCCACAAGCTTTAGCAACGGGGCAAGGAGGGGCGTTGCTTCTCGCTCATGCCGCCCACCCGCACCTGCATTGTGGAAAGCTACCTCTGCTTGTCTACAGATACTTGAATGGGGCTTTGAGGGCATCAGAAGCCACGTTGTGCGCCGCAAGGCGGTGACCAAAACGATTTGGCATTGGGGCAAGTTGATGTGCACGTAATTGTGTTCGGATTGCCTTCCTAGGCCCTTGCTACGGCGGATGCACTCTGGCGTTGCCCAGCACTCCGCTGGAACGGGCGTGGGCTACTGGAGGCACTGTCTCACACGCCCCACACTCGTCCACCACCATCACCGTTTCACCTCCGCTGTGTCATTATGACAGCCGTCACGGAATACACTCACACTTCGGCCCCGAGCTATCAACATCCGCTTGCGACCCACCGTACATCACAGCATGTGGGACACAGGACGCGCACTGGACACGATATGGTACCCACAACCGACGGCTGCACTATGCTGCCCAGTGTGTTGTGTTTAGCCAGGTTAATATGCTGCCCAGTCGACCTCTGCAGTGAGCGGTGCAGAGATGCCATGCCGCAGCAACGGGCACGGTGCTGTGACGTGTTGGGTCACTTCACTCTCGACAGTCTAACATGGCACGCACGGGGGTCTTCGTCACGCCTTTGCCACGGCTTGGCCCGCAGGCCCCAGCGCTTTGTGCGCGACCTGGTGCTGCGGCGGGACCTGTGCGGCCGCGTGCTGGACCTGGGGTGCGGCATAGGGGACAACGCGCTGCACATCGCCAAGGCTTGCCCCGAGACCGAGGTGGTGGCGGTGGACATGGTGCGGAAGGGGCGGAAGGGGAGCGGGTTAGGTTGTGGGCATGGGCGTGAACGTAGGCGATTTTTACCCTGCCCCAACGCCTCCCCAACCGCGCCCTGTGCTGCCGCAAGCCGCCCATGGCCCCGGGACTGAAGTGGTGGCGGTTGATATGGTGCGGGGGCAAGGAGAGGAAGGGAGGTATCGGTAGTGGGCTAGGTGCATGGCAAGGGCACACGTGCGCGCAGCCGCAGTGCAAGTGTACTGCGCGTTACTGAGAGGCTGTGCTGCTGGGATGGCATGGGTCTGGCGGCCAGTTGCCGTACGACCGTATCCGTTGTCGCTGCCGTGCTCCTCTGCTGGCCCGTCATCTAGACAGCCCTAGCGCTCCTCCCAGGAACTTCTCATCCCCCGCCCCCCTAGGTCCCCCGCTGCCTTGACTTCGCCGCCACCAAGGCTGGGCTGCGCGGCATGCGGGGCCGGGTGCAGCTGCTGGTGGCCGACCTGCTGGACGGCTGGGAGCGCCTGCCGCAGGTGGGGACGTGGGGGACGCAGCTGCAGACGGGGCAAAAGTAAAAGTGCGCAAGGCGGGGAGGGGCAGGGCAGGAAGGGAAGGCAAGGGCAAGGGCAACAGGCAGTGCCTGCCGCAGGTGGGGACGTGGGGGACGCAGCCGCAGAAGGGCGAGGCGGGGGAGGGCGAACCCCAGCCGGGCCGGTAGAGCAGGGCAGGGCACTGCGCAAGGGAGGGTGATGGGGGCCAGCGTGGCCAGGGAAAAAGGTAGCGCATGCCGCAGTTGGGGATGTGGGGGTGCACACCCGCAGACAGGAGCGATAGTGGAGGGAAGGGAAGGGAACAGGAGATCTGGGCAGAGGGCAAGGGCGGATGACCGGAGCTATTACGGCCGAGCGACGGGCAGCACTGCCGCAGGCGGGGGCGCGCAGGGGCACAGCCGCAGGCGTGCAGGCGGGTGGGACAGAAAAGGGCGGGACCGGGCGGGGCAAGGAAGGGCACTGAAAGCGCTGGGCAGTTGGCAAGGGCGGATGACCGACCTGAGCCAGGAAAGGGAGATCGCTGCTGCAGGTGGCGCTGGTTTTCCTCGCGGAAAGGCATGCTGCTCGCAGTACCGGACCCGAGAACTGCCGCGCACGTTCTACGTTGAAGCTCCTTTCCATGCACCGCTCAAGTGTTCCTGCTGCTGCTGTTCTGCTCGCTGTGTGCAACGCGACCGAGCAGGAGCTGCGGCAGGCTCCGTTCGACGTGCTGTTGGACAGCTGCACCTTCCACTCCATGAGCGACGACCAGAGGCAACGATACGCCGCCAACCTCGCTCGCATGGCGCGGCCGGGGGGCGGGCTGCTGTACCTAGCGTGCATGAGCGAGCAGGAGACGCGGGAGGGGGGCCCCAGGTGGGTGGGAACGGAGCGCTGGGGCGTGTGAGGGACCCGTCCGAGCGTCGGTGGCTTGTGGAGAGCTGGCGTTACCGTAATGGGTATGATGCGGAGGTTCTAGGTGGTGCTTGTGTGTTGGGAGGCGGGTGCTTCTTGTACGGACGGGGACTGAGGGGCTGAGCGGGTGTGCATGGGTGAGAGGGAGACGCGGAAGGGAGGGCCCAGGTGGGTGGGGACACGTGGGTACGGAGCGGGCGGTGTGAGTGGTGCCGGAAGGGGCCCTTGTCAGGGACCCATGCACCTGTGGCTTAGGAGCCCCCGTATGAAGTGGAGGCAGTTTCCGAACACCGGGCATCATCGTAGTGGGTGCAGTAGCGGCTGCATTGGGTGGGGTGCTTGTGTGTTGATGGGTGCTCAGGAAAGGCTGGGGAAGCGGGATGGGGGAGGGCGGAGCGGGGCGTGCATGATGGGGGGGCGTGGGGGGTATTTTGGTATGAAGGTGGGCGTACGTGTGGCATGCAGCCGTGGGAATCCAGGTGGTAAAGGGCCATGCATAAGTTGCCGGTGACGGGACCACCGGTAATCAGAATGGGGGCTGCTTGGACTGGGTTGCGGGTGTGGGTACTGGTGATGGGGATCTACGTAGACACTAACCCACGCTAACCCACGTCCGCGTGCACGCAGGCGCGTGCGCGTGTCGGATGTGACCGGGCTGTTCTGCTCGGAGACCGGCTGGGAGCTGGAGGGCGCGGAGGACATCGCCATAGAGCTGCACCCCACCTTCTGGGGGGGCAGGGCCAAGGGTCGCGTCTTCACGCTGCGGCGGCTCTAGGGTGGGGTATGGGCGGCGGGACGGCTGCTGTGGCAGAGCCACCTAACGAAGAAGCCAATGAACGCAGGGGAGCTCGGATGAATAAACGCGTGTGATTGATAGTATTGAGATAAATTCATGAGGTGCTTCCAACATGTGGGGTACAGGGGTACATCGGTTGGGTATGCGCCGTTTGGGTAGACACAGTCACGCCCAGGATCAGGGCGGGGTGTTGGGGACTGTTGCGGTATTTGTGTGGGTCGGAGCTGAGGGGCATGCCCAAGGGTACGAACTGCTCAATTGTGTGGATGCACAGGGTAACACCGGTTGTTAGGGTTGGGCGTGGGTGCAGGATGGCGTGGTCAGCGGGCTCGTGAAGCGGGTCAGCAGGTTACCGGTATATGGCACAGCATGCACATATCTAATGTTATGGGGCAGAAGGACACTGGTGGGGTACACATGCAGCAATTATTGGGATTTGAGGGGGTGCGTAGTAGTCGTAATGCGTTTTACAGACTTAGCGCTTCCGTTGCTGTGCCACGCACTATTGCACGTCTGCGGGCCGTAACCTACCTCATGACAGCACGAGGACGTGAAGGGTAATACAAATCGCGGTAGTTGGCCTCACCACCTGCGGTGTACTGTTTCAGCGCGTTCGGAGTGTGCTGCTTTCGAAGATTCCAGGCGTGCCGCACTCTCGTATGTCCTGCGGGCTTTTTTCTTTTGGCGTCTCGGTGCTGGACCATTGTTCAGGTGCTGTGTTCATGTTTGTCCTGCTGCACGTGGCCACATGCGTCATGTAAGGCACATACGGTGTCAGCCGCGGCGTGGTTGCCACGTGTACGTGATTGACCTTGGCCGGAGGTGACTCCATCCGTGGCCCATGCACGTTGTTGTGACGACGGAAAACAGCACGTCGTGTTGTAGCCGGCCCTGGCCACGTGCAAGCTAGGCCGCATGCCCTGCCACATGGACAAAGAGCCATGTCACATAGTGGACTGGTTACAGAGCCATGCCCGAGACATGGATGTGCGGCAACCCTGTGGGCAGGGGTTGCACTGAGCAGTGGTGCAGTGCCCTTTCCGTAGCCCTGAAAGTATGGGTCCAACTTGGGCCCGCGCCTATGGCCTCATGCAGGCGGACGCTGCGACCGTTACACTGAGAAACCTAGTCGGCTTAGTCAGACCCCAAACACCTAGCCTTGCCTTCAGAAACTCGTGCTCGTAAAGGCTCAACAAGACTGACGCCATAGTGGTGGCAGAGACTGGCACCTCGGGCCAACCTGGGCCAACTTCAGTTACCGGTACTCATGAGTCCGGGCCCACAGCCTGGACCCCAATACACGCCTCCAACAGTACCACGACAGGTAACACTTACTTCCATATCCTTATGAAGCTGGGTCCTCTCCTGCCCCTACGTTGCTAAGAACACAACCCCCATGCTCGTATACACGTCTATCCACCAAAACCGACCATCAGGTGCAGCACATCGGGGCCCTGACCACCCACCAGCCACCATACCACCTCTCCGCCATGGCCAGCCGCCTCACTTGCCCTTCTTCTCCTTCTCCTTGTCCTCCCCCTGCACAATGTCCCCAAACATTGCAAAGGGTCCCCCCGTGCTCTGCGTGTTGACCCCCTGCGCCTGCTCGCCCCTGCCCCGCACCTCCGCCGCCCCGGCGCCCTCAGCCCGCCCCGCGCTGCCCGGCTTGCCGATCACCGTGCCGCTGGCCAGCCCCGACACGGGGTCGGTGACCACGGGGGTGGCTCCCCCGGAGTAGTCCTGGCCGGGGCCGCCATAGTCTCCCTCGCGGTTGGTGTCTGGCGTGCAGGCAAGCAGGCGTCAAGGGAGGGGAAGCGTCTTGGTACCATTGACCATATGCAGCGAAGGCCAAACAGTTGTTGCGTGTGGAAGCTAGCGGGAATGGATTGAATGAGATGGGCCGGAGCTTGATCTAGTGTCCTGAGTGTCATGAGGGGTGTACCGCTGGCCGTATGAAGTACGGCACCTAGACCCTGTCGTGCTCAGGAGCATGCAGAAAACCTACTAAGCAGGGGGAGTACCGTACGGCGATCTTTGACGGACGAGGCGGAATGACGCCGCACCTTCACTTATGCTTATGCGCTCGTGTGCTCATGCACGCGTGCACACTTGCAGTTGCACGCTGCCCTCACCCGCGGTGGGGTCGGAGGCGCGTGGCGTGACGCGCTGTCCGTACTCGTGCTGCGGGCGGTCGGGGTCGGAGGGCTCACGGGTGGCGCGGGCCTCGGCGGCGAAGAAGTCCGGCAGCGTGGGGGAGCCGGGGCCTGGGGTGGGGGAGGGGGAGGAGCGGAGGACGAGGGGGAAGCCGCAGAGGGGGAAGGGGAGGAGGGGGGGAGGTGAGGAGGCAGGGGAAGGGTGGGGGCGCGTGGGAGCATGGTAGCTGGCACTGCGGCGGCGGCCAGGACGTGCCGTATGCATGCATATGTGCACCTGAGGGGTGTATAAGCAGGACGTGGCGTGAGTAAGCCATCGAGGCGGTTGCCCTGAATGAAGATCCTCTCTCAATCTTGTCGTGGCATGCACTGATCCGGCACCGTGGCACGTGCTGTGCGTACACCAGCCAGGGCCCTAGCACTAGTTGACTACCAGGACCGCCGTAACCCACGCGCTGTGCCCTCCTCCATGTCTGTCGTGGGTATGCGATGCACCATTACGTGCGACCTGCAAGCAGGCCAAGACCTGTATCGCTGTATGTAACACCCACGCGCTGTGGCCTCCTCCTGTATGTCGCGGAAGCCCTCCTCCACCATCTCGGGCATGGGCGCGGTGATGTGCGGCGTGTCGTCCGGGCCAGGCTCGCCCTCTGTGGGTGGAGCGTGGAGGGGTGGGCTCAGGTGAGGAGGGCACACAGGGCAAGGGAAGAGCGTTTCCGACGTCCACCGGCAAGACCACGAAGTGACACACATGCATGTCTGCCCAGAGAATGGATACACTTCCAAGCCTGGGCTTTCTAGGTCCAGACACGTGTCACAAGCCGGCTGTTGGAGGGGTCAATGGCATGGCATCTACACTGCGACAGTGTTGGTATTCTACTGTACAGCAGTACCCACACGCACAGGATGAATGTACACAGTCCAGGCAGCACGAGTAGCCAGCAGCGCATCACAGAGCATGCAGTCAGGACCCACCGTCCACGATGCCCTTGGATGACTTTTTGATCTTCTCCAGCTCGAACAGCGGGTGGTTGCCCGTGGCGGTGGTGCAGGCTGGGGGCGCAGGCCCGGTGCGCACAAACGCCATGGCTCAGGGTCCCAACATGCAGGGGACCAGGGGTACAGCTGCTGTGCTGCACATCGGCATCAGGGGCCCGATGGCATGACACCCATATTGCGGGAATGACCGGTCCTGTAACTTGGCTACTCGTGTAACAGCGCCGAACAAGTCGTGAGGTGCCGTGGAAGAGGCTACAGTACAGTGCTGCTCGAACGGGCTCACGGGCTGACCGGACTCAGTCAAGCGCGACCCATGGGTCACTGGGTCGAGAGGAACACCCAGCCAGACCGAGCATTTACAAACATCACGAGGGTTCCTGGTAGCTCACGATACATAGGAGCGATCGTAAGCATGTGGCCAGTACCGTGTGCAGTGGCCGAGACACACCTCGCACTGCAAGCGACGCCGGGAGGGGCGACAGCGTTGTGCACCGCCAGCAGCTGCATCGACCCGAGAGCCCCAGGCATCCCTGAAGGGCAATGGCCGTTGGAGCTGCCGCGCACGAGGAGAAGCGCCGAGCCGCTGCCGGCAACTCCGACAGCTTAACAGGGACATATTCGCCGGCAAGCGGTGTCGATGCAGACGCAGCTGCTGGGTATGGCCGCAACAGTCGCGCGAGCATAGGCTGGGCGGAGCGCGTCATTTCTTTTCAGGAATGTGGTTGGAGCAAGGGTAATTAGTTACCCTAGGTTGGAGCAGTGCTACTGAGGTTGGATTTAAAGCTGTGCACTCCCTTTACAGAGCATCGCAGAAAGCTGCCGGCATTATGTAAAAGCGGAGGGCGAGGGACCGCGTGGGATCAACGCAAGATGACGCATCGAGAGCCAGCATCGGCTCTGCGCGGCGAGTCCTCTACGGCAATTGACACGACATCCATTTACCACTCAGTTTATTGCCTATTGCTAAGAGTTCCGGTCACAAGGGCTACCTGTGGAGACTGGTGGACAGCCGGTGGGCCCTTGGAGCTGTCGAGGACTCCCCTGCAGGGCCTTGCTGCAACTGCAGAGCACGAAGCCTACACGGGCCAGGCACACACAAAACCATAAACAGAAATAGGTGCCTGGTGGACGGTTTTACGACGGCTTGCAAATGGACTCCGTACCGGCGCACCCACTGCAGCAACCCGACCCGAATGGCACAACTGGGCACAATTAGCCGGCACGAGCGCAGTAAACGCACACGTGGCATACCGTTGGACAGCCTCCTTCTTGCAGCGCTAAGCAGGCAGCTGCATACGAACTATTACGCTAAGCTGCTCTGCTTGTATCCACGCAACACTAGGCGAGTGCCCACCACCTGCTCTCGCTCTTCCCAAGACGTGACCGCGACCATGGCTCGGCGCTTTGCTCTCGGGGTCCTAGCAAGCCTCTACCTAGCGGCTCCATGCTTCGCACAACATCCGATGAACTGGGAGCCATGCGATGGAGGTCTTACGCAGTTCGTGCCTTCCAGCGTCGTTTTGACACCAGACCCTCCCGTCATCGGGAGCCCTGCAACCTTCACGATTAGCGGGACTACTGGCAAGTCGTATGCAGCTGAAGATATGTTCAAAAGATGCATGATAAGACCTGAGCGCGAAGGGTTCGGTTGACGCAACTCCGTCGCTTCCCAGCAAACGTTTGCCTCTACCTCCTACACATTGTCCTTCAACCAACACCTTACGCAGATGCCGCCATTAATGGCGGGTCCATTGAGATGGTCGTCTCCTTCTCGGGCCTGCCTATCTACAGCAGTAGCAGCGACCTGTGCTCAAAGACCGCCTGCCCTGTGCCAGCTGGCCCCATCACCATCACGTTAGTGGAGGCTCTCCCACCCATCGCCCCTCCGGTAAGCACATCATGCACCCGTTCTACTGAGAGGCAGACGCTCTGGCCGCCATTGCGTGCCGGCACGGGGGGCTGGCTGCCTAGCGCGCTGGCATGTTAGGTGGACCTGTCGCCAGACCAGCCCAGCCAGCCAGCCGAGCCCTTGAAAAAGAGCACAACTGACACTTTCCCACCCAAGAGTAACTTGTTAAAAGCCCACGTGCGGCCCCACAGTCCGCGTAAAGCACTCGTAGGTGCGAAATCGGGGCTGCCCCACTGCCCATCCTGTCCAGCAATGCGGCCCCATGGCGCTTCGTGCGTACCGGTACCTCCCTACCTCCCATTCGTAATGCATGTGCAGCGCACAGCTTCCTATCCTCCTCCCCCGTCCCCGTTCCCTTTCCAATCCTCCAGGGCGACTACGGGCTGCAGGTCATCGCTCGGGGTATGGACGGCTCTGAGCTTGCGTGCGTCAACGTGGAGTTCAGTCTGGTCATGCCGGAGGGCGCCATCGGCAGCAGCGGTAGCGGCAGCAGCAGCAGCAGCAGAGGGTCTGGGTCGAGGAAGGCCATGCGCGCCGTTTGGTAGGAGGTCTGCGTTAGCGACTGCTGTCTGCGCGGGGCAGCACCGCTGGGTAGTACCGTGGCGGCATCTTGACAAGGCACGACGGGGCGCGGAAGTCAGCCGCCTATCTGTGTATGCGCACGGCTCATGGGCTGGTGCTGCGTCAGAGGCGGGCAGCATGCAGGGCGGCGGTAGTTACGGCCTGGTATGGTGCAGGCATACGGCAGCAGCGGGGGCCGGTCCTGGGGCATGCGCGCACATGCACATGCACGAGTGCAGGGTGGACCACCTGGGGTCTGCTACCCCTGCTTCGGACCGTTTCTTCTTTGTAGTGTTGTTAAAAGCAGGCACGCCTGCCTATTGTGATGCTGAACACGACAGTTGGTGGCCTTTGGCCGGTTGGCCAAGTGGGATATTCGTGCGGTTGGTACCGTATTGGACAGGGGGCTCCCTTGGCATTGAAGCACACTGTCTGGCGGGAGGCATGCTGCAGGCACAAGGCGCGTGCACTATAAGTGTCGCTATCAAGTGGGCATGTGCGCACGTTATACCTTGTAAAGCTGAGCTGCTTCGCTGTCCCGGTCCCCGCTGACTTCTGCAGCCAGCTGACCTTTCGCTGAGTGCCTCGCGAGCCGCGACCTGTGCGCGCAGGCCTAGACACATAAATGTAAACTCATAAATTCTTCAACCGGCTACATCACTCCGGGGCCGTGGTCGCGCGGGAGGACGGTATGAACGCACTTATGAAGGGTCTTCTTGCCGGGAACTAGGCATCCTGTCAACAATTAACTTGTAGCTTACGAGCATAAGCAGTGCTGCAGTCAAGGTTTGGAGCCTCGCGGCAGCTTTACCTATAAACAGTTGACTCAACCTGCTGCTGAAGCTCCCTGCCTACCTCGCAAGCTGCCGTGGGATGGCCCCCGTTCCAGCCCCTGTAGCCACAACGTCGCAGCTTGCTGCAATTCTTGCTGAGCATCACAAGAGGTTGTGCACGCCCTTCCTTCCCCCTTGAACCCATACCCCACGTCAGACCATGGCCCCTGAGGACCCGCACCTTGCAGTGCGGCATGGTGAGCGCACAGCAGCGCGTGTCCATATCACAGGCTGAGCCTGCGTGCAGGAAATTCTGCCTCTGGGAGCTTGATGCAAAATGAGCCATATATGCGCACGATGCACATGCCCTTAGTAGGCGCAGAATGCGTGCCAAATTATGACCGCTCGGCCATGAACAGCACTCTCCCACGACGCCCACTGACCCTACACGACTTCTACAATGCCATTGCAGCTGCTAGCGGGCGTGCTGCTGGTGCTGTGGCTCCAGCTACACTTCCTGTCCCACTACACGCGCAAGTACAAGGACTGCGGCGTGCCATGGAGCACGGTGGCGCAGGAGCAGCGGCAGCTGCAGGGCCTCAAGGCCGCGGGCGGCGGGGCCCAGGTGGCAGACAAACAGCTCCGCATAGCAGTGGTGCGTGGGCATGCAGCTGGGTGTGGGGCACGACAGACATGGAGCCTACATCAGGGCACGCTCGTGGTGCTCGCAGTAGTGAGGCGCAGGCCACAGGGGTGCGGAACTGCGCTCACAGGAGGATGTCGGCATGGCGTGGTGGGCCGATGAGCCGCACATGCCCGTAGGCTGCAACCCTTTTTACCGCCTCACGGGGAGCAACGGGCTCAGCTCCATGCTGCAGATGCATATTGCATGCAACGCTCACTGTCACTAGCTCAACCCCAGGTGTCCATGGCCACCAAGAAGCGCGGCGCTGCTGCCAAGGAGGGGCCCGGCGTGGAGCCAGGGGGCCAGCAGCAGCAAGGCTCGCAGGCCGCAGGCGAGGGCAGCAACGGGGGATCCTTGGGCCGCCCGCCAGGGTCCCCCAAGCCCTTTGTAAACGCGCGCGCGGCTGCCTTTGAGGGCCTGCTGGACATCACTGGGTGAGGGCCGGGGTCCGTGGGAAGCTGGGTCTGCCTGGTGAGGGGCTCGTCTGGGTCTTGAGTTGTCAGCCGTCTTCAGGGCGTGTGGTAAGGCTCAGGGCCGAGCCCCATGCTACGAACCCCCTGTCATCGTCCGACGCCCTTACCGTCCATCGCTCGCTCATATGCTTGTTGCACCTTGTACTTGGCCATACCGCCTATCTATCTGACCGCGAGTACACTGTGCCCCGTGCCCTCCTCCGGCCCAGCCCCAACAAGGCGCAGTACGCCGCACTGCACGGCTACACCTACATAGATGCCAGCGACCTGCTGGACAGTGAGCCGGGCGGTGTGGTTTTGTGATGTGAGAGTGGGTGTGTTGGACAGTAAGCACTCAGCGGGGTGGTGCGGGCTGCCGGGAACGGGACGGCCTGCTGTTTGCGCCGTGGCTGCTGCGCGCCATTCAGGTATAGTGTGTGTAATTGAACATTTTTATATAAAATGAAAATCTCCTATCCCATTCTTTTCTCTAGTATAAATTTGATAAAGGATAAGTCCCTTGATCTCGGCAGAGGCCTGCTGGACAGTGAGTGGGGTGGCGCTGATGGCGGTGGACGGGGTACATTGCACTATGCGCCATGGCTACCGTGCAGCTGCTTTGTGCAAGGGGCGGGGCGGCTGCGCCCCACTCCACCGCCATCAGCTCCGGCGTTGGTTCAGCTCGCATGCATCTTGACTTACAAACCTGGCCCTATCACCTCCTGGTGCTGCCACCCACTGCAACTGTACCGGGCGCGTCGAACATCCGCCCCCGCACGTTACAAGTATGGCTCCTCCCAAACAACCGTTTCACCTTACCCCACACCGTCCCCACACCCCGCAGCCAGCCGGCCCGCCTCCTGGTCCAAGATCCCCGCCGTGCTGTCGGCGCTGGCTGCGCACGACTGGGTGTTCTGGGTGGACGCCGACACGCTGGTCACCAACCCCGCCATGGCGCTGGAGGAGCTGCTGCCGGCGGGGGAGCACCCCGACCTGCTGCTCACGCGGGACATGACGGGTGGGGGCCGGGGCCCGGGTAGACACCGTGGCGTCGGGTGTGGAGTTGCAGGGGTGTGGATGAGCTTGCTACTCACGCAAGGCACGTCGGGTGGGGTGGGGGCCGGGGGGAACACTGCGTGGCCGAGTGCGGTGTAGCCAGGGATGTGAGGGACTTGCTATGCAATGGGAGTTGCTATGCAATGGGGCATAATAAAGCGTGGTCGGCTGGCACGCGGTGCATTGCACAACGCACTCCCACACCACCTCCACCTTCCGCCGTCCTCTCCCTTGTCCCCTACTCTCCCCTTCTTGACAATGCCCGCTGCTTCTCTGAATGCGTCCAGCACGGACTTTGGACATCCTTGTCACCGTAACCCAACTCCCGCACACACTCCTACTGCCCTCCACCAGGTGTCAACGCGGGCGTGTGGCTGGTACGCGGCGGCACTGGCCCCGGTGCCGCATGGGCGCAGGCCTTCCTGCGGCACTGGTGGGCGCAGGAGGGATTCGTGCGCCGCGGCGCCGCCGACACCAAGAGCGGCGACAACGATGCGCTCAAAGCCCTGGTGGCCGACATGGACCCGTGGGTCGCGTGTGCGTGCGTGGCACGCGTCCGTAAAACACGTGCCGAGTGGCGCCTGCAGTGCCGTGCCGTACTGTGTCTTCCGGGAAGGGCCGTACAGTGTCTAGTCAGGGCGGTCTCAGCAATGACAGACCGGCACCACGCGCGCAGCCGAACACACTGGTGTTGTTGGCCTGCGCATCGGTGTTTCTACATTCCACACCCCGTACCTCCGTGACGACTCTCTGTGCCCAACACCACCCGCTACTAGCAACTCACGCCATCCCCGCCTCCCCGCTTTCCCGCACAGGTCCGAGCTGTCGCTGCACGTGGGCATCGCCCCCCAGTGCGCCTTCAACTCCTACGTGTGGCGGCCCAGCCTCAGGAACTGGGCGCGATACGCCTGGAACCCGCGACACGTGCTCACAGGTGAGCAGAGGTCGGCAACATTAAAGCTAAACACAACTTGGCACGTGCGTATTGACTCTGGGCGTGCTCGGCCCTGTCCACACGGCCTCCCGCTCGCCTCCAGGCCTGCGGCAGCCGGGTGACTTCCAGATGCACCCACCAGCCCAGGCACCGCCCAGCCACCCATGCACCTATGAGCAGCTAGCGTCTTTTGGCCTCTGTCGGCAATGCCCTTGGCGATCGCCCAGGATGGCCTGCCCAGGAGTTGAAACCAGAGTCCCTCAGCACCTCTCCACGGCTATCCGCCAACCCGTCCGTCCCTCCCTCTGCCTCTCCGTAATGCCCTCACCCCGCTTCCCGTCGCCCCCCAGGCCTATGGCGGCCGGGGGATTTCCTGGTGCACCCCGCCCCGCTGTCCCCCCCCCGGTCTTCCCCGCGGCAATGCCCCCCCCTAACGGCCTCCCTTTCCCTTCCCCCCCCCCCCCCCGCCCCCAGGCCTGTGGCAGCCCGGGGACTTCCTGGTGCATCCCGCGGGGGTCAACGACAAGGCGGCGGCACTACGCAGGATCATGGCGCGCATAGGGATGCAGCCTGTGCAGGGGCAGGGCCAGGGGCAGCAGCCTGTAGCGCAGCTGGAGCAGCTGCATCAGCAGCAGCTGGAGGGGGGTGAAGGAGGCCGTGATGGCGCCTCCACAGGGGCCCCTCATAAGCTACTCGGCGGCCTTGCGTTGGAGGGCACAGGCGGTGTACAGGCGGACACGTCGGCTGGCAGCGGGGGGAACGGGCTTGCGGCAGGGGCGCAAGGCGTGGCGGGCAAGCAGGGCGACGCGAGGGAGCTTCTGGGGGCGGATGCGGATGCGGATGCGGATGCGGATGCGGATGCGGATGCGGATGCGGGGCCATCCCTAGGGCCAGGGAGTTCTAGGAGTGTTGCAGGGCAACGAGAGCATGGGGGGAAAGGGTGGGGAAACAGCAAGCGCGTTTTGACCGGGAAGAGTCATCGCAAGCTTGCTGGAGGAAGCTGAGGGGTGACGACTTGTCGACGGTTCTTGTTGGTGCTGGGAGCAGCTGAGCGGCCACACGCTGCCTGTGCGTGTACATGCTGAACGAGCATTGCGTGCGCTGCGGAATGGCTCTCAGCTCTAGGCGGATCTGCTGCCTCAGGGCAGGGCGCCCTGCCACTTGCGGCGATGCTGCTGCTGTTGCGAGGAGCAGTAGCCGATGGGTACGGGACTTGACGCCGTCGTGGGTGCGGTAAACGTTCTGGTGTTCTTGTTCTGGCTGTATGCACGATTCACAATGTTCTGGTGTTATTACTCTGGCTATATGCATACATCCACCTTGGTGGCCTTAAGCGGGTCGTGATGGCACACTGGAGGCCAAGTGAACATCGGCACTCGAGCCCGAGCAACAGTCGGTGCTGCCCTTGCGCCCTGGTGTGGTGTGGTGAAAGGCACCACTATATGAGTAGCAACTGTATTGGTACCATTCTCCTCAGGCCGCGTGGTCCTTGTAGTGGCGCAGTAATGTGCCTGCCCAGCACGTCCGCAACTCCGCATCCGGCCCCCAACTGGTGGCTCCGAAGACGTACGACTTCGTTCGCGCTCTTGCTGTTTTCAGCTAAGCAAACGCGGCAGTAGTCGTTAATTTTTCAACACAATTAATAACATAGTCTGTAGACAGCTGCATACCGAAGCGCTCTTCTGGCACAACTTCCGCCTGTTTCTCCCTGCTAGAGGCGACGGCCCTTGCCCACATACAAGGCTCCAAAATGGATTCCGCAGCAGTTGTAGACAGTGTCTGTGAGGAAGCCACTGACACGACCAGGCTGCTTAGCACGCAGGATATGTGTGAAGGTCTTTTAATCTACATGCTGGACAAACTCGCGAAGCTCTTACGGTCTGTGCTTGGAATACAGCCTTTTCAAGAAGCTGCAGCCTTACCTCTCCTAAAGGTACAGCGATGTCCACCTTGTTCCGGCGGGAGTACTGGGGACGTGGAGTTCTTGCCCAAGAGCGGTTAGCAACCACCTGAAACCACCCTACTGACGTCACCACCGTCCTTTGCTTCACATCAGGACCTCAAAAGAGACGTCGAGGAGCATAGGAGAGCCCTGCAGTTTTTCTTTGGAAAGAGCAGAACCGCGAGGGTCCTAGCGGCCAGTAAGTTTGGCGTATCCAGCTGACTACTGCTGTGTTGAAGCCAAGGCACCGCCACCAGCAACCTGTGGTGGCCCCGTCACCCGCATGCGATTCCCAGCTTGTTGGGTGTACACCAGCTGTGTGCGTATGCCATGAGTGCCCCGCAGTCTGCACAGAGGCCGCCCACTATCTAGGGGAACTGCACCCCTGCCTGCCTCTGTCGCTCGTTCGTCGGGTTCCGGTACCTGCCTTCCCTGCCCTTGACTTGTTTTCCTCCACCCGTTGCCTCACAGCGGGAGCCCTGGAACAACTCAGTCGCATCTACACCAGCATGGTCAGGCACCTGCAGGTGGGTGCAGAGAGAAGGTCACCATTTGTTGTTGGACTTCCCGGATCCCCACTCTGCTAACCCGGGCCCACACACGGGCCCAAGCATCATGCAAAGGGGCCACAGCGCTTCGGCGGAAATCGCCAAGTCACCCCCCTCACATGTCCAAACGCTGCTACTGTCCCTCCTTGCATTTCGCCGCCCTCGCCCTGTCGCCCTGCCGTTCCCTCCACGCACCTACCAGTTCACTTAACCGACCAGCTCTCCCACACCGTCAACCTGCCATCGGCTGCGCCTCCCGACGCAAAACCTGCCTTAAACTACCGCCTTACATTTACTCCCCCCCCTCCCCGCCCCCATCCAGGCCCTGGCCCTGGCGCTGGACCTGCCCGCCACCTCCCCGCTGCACGGCCGCTTCTACGAGGTGGCGCACCTGGCGGCCAACCCCAGCAACCTGGTGGTGCTCAAGGCGCTGAGGTGGGGGACATGTAGTGGGTTAGCAATGGGGAAGCAGTGGCTTAGCAGCGAGCGGTCGTTGGGCGGGTGAGCTGAGCGGGCACGACTGCGTGCGTACACAAGGTGGTGCATTCATGCTTCTTGTAATGCTTGGTGCTGCCATGCTGGGCATTGGCTCTGCACCGGAACGTCTCATCCAGCACGTGTAACGTCACCCCTAACCGGCCGCAGCGCGCACGAGGCCTCCATCCGCTCCGAGCTGCGGCAGCTGGTGGGCGGGGCGGTGGACGCAGGGGAGGTCCCCCGTGTCGCAGACCTGGAGGCCGTGGTGCGCTGCGGGCTGCGCCAGGCGCTGGAGGAGCAGTCGCTGCCGGAGCCCACGGCGGAGGAGATGAAGGTGCGAGGGGGAAGGCGGAACGGGGAGCCACTATCATGGCGTTGTGACGGGGCACGTGGTTGAAGGGATGGTCTGGAACGGGTGAGGTTGCACAGGAGCTGGGGTAAGCGTCCCTAGCTGCCAGGCCGCCATGGTTGGTATGGTATGGTATGCAGGCGGCTGTAGCGAATGCCGCTAAGCCAGTCGTTGAAAGCCCAGCGGTCCGCATGAAAGTTGTGTAAGTACGGCTCACCGGGTGTGCAGCGCTGGGCAACAAATTCCTTTACCGTTACAGCCGCTTTGGCGGCCTGTGGCGCCCATCCTTTTTTGTCCTTTCCCGCGCCGTACTTCCAAGCTTATCCAACCTCAACTCCCTCACCCCACGCTCCCCTCCCCCCAGCCCTGGCACGACGCCATCTCAGCCCTGGTGGCGGCCTGCACCTACCACCACACAACCAAGAGCACCCCCGAGGCAGCATACCTGCACGCCCTGTTGCGGGAGAGCGACCTGGCGCCGCCACAGCCCACAGCCCCATCACCACCACCAGACCACACGCCGCCACCCCTGCAACACGCCGCCTCGGCCTCCGCCAGCTTCCACTCCCGCCCCCTTCCCCTACCCCTCTCGCCGGTGCCCTCCGCTGCCGCCTCCACCACCCCCGGCGTGTCCCAAGCCGCTTGGGACGCAGCTGCCATCGCTGGACAAGATCTGAGTACGGCAGAAGGCGGTACCGGCGGCAGCGGCGGTACGGCGGTGGCGGCGGCTGGGCCGTTCCTGCCGCGGTCGTACTGCTGCCCGCTGTCGCGTCCGCCACTTGTCATGGCCGACCCCGTGGAGCTGGGCGATACTGGGCACGTGTTCGACCGCAGCAACATCACGCGGTGGCTGCAGGACCACGACACGGACCCCATCACGGGTGGGTGCTCACTGCTCAGCGCTCTGTACACGAGCGGGCAGTTCAGTGCGGAAAAGAGGTATGGGGCAAAGGTGGGGAGGTAAAGGGAGGTACGGAGCCGCCGCGCAGGTTGCCGTGCGCCATGCCAGGCCTGGCCATGCCAAAGTTTAATGGTGTGGCTTTGGCCCACCAGGAGCTTTCATGACCCCTGCCGGTGATGCCGCACGCCATGCCTGAGGGCATAAAGTCTTCATGTGTGTATGGTTTTACAGTGTGGGAACTTGACACCAGGACCTGTCATGACCCTTACGCGCACCCTTTGCGTGTTGCTGCACCCCGCAGCCGCCAAGCTGGTGTCCCGGGAGCTGCGGCCCTGCCGCCCCCTGCGCCGTGCCATCCACGAGTGGCTACAGCACCACGGCCTGCAGCTTGGGGCGGCAGCAGCAGCAGCAGCAGCAGGTGCAGATGCAGGGGAGCAGCAGCAGCTGCCGCCGCAGCAGGCGTCGTCCGGGTCGCACCTGTCGCCGCCCTCCTCCCCCACTGCGCCACAGTCGGTGCCTGCTGGTACGAGCAGCCGGCGTACGACAGACGGCGGCTCGCCCTCCGCCTTTGTCAACCCCTCTGCTGCGGTGGTTATTGCAACGGAGGCTGCGGTGACCGCACAGCAGGCGGAGTCAGGCGACAGCCCTGCCGGCGTGCCGGACCAGTCCCCGGCTGCTGCCGCAGCAGCGCCACCAGCTGGAGAGGCAGCTAACACCACCACCACCACCGCCACCACCATCACGACCGCAAGCAGCGTCACCGCAAGCACGGAAATCAACAACAACAACAACGGTCCCGCAACGCCAGCTGCAACCACCACAACCGCCAAAACCGGCTCGAGCACCAAGGCTGCCGCTGTTACCCTCAACGCCCTTGCGGACCGCGCTCCTGCAGCGCCGTCGCCCCTCAAGGCCGTGTGCAGCATCAGGGGCCCGGGCGCCTCGGGGGCTGGGGCGACCTGGGTGCTGCCCGACGTGCCGCAGGGCGACTGCTGGGTGGACTACAAGTGCGGCAACATACTGGGCAAGGTGCGCTGACTGCTGTACTGCTGTCGTACACGGCTTGTACGGTCATGGCGTGGACGTAGCCAGCTGGCGGCAGTGACAAATGGTGCACTGTATTGTCAGCGGGCCGGCAGTCAGGGGGCCGGCACGCCCTTTTGTACCCAGTTGACCAAAGTGGAAGTCCGCAGCCTCAGCCATGCAAACGCACGCGAGTGACCTCTATCCTACATGCGGCTGCTTGCTACCGTACTGCCGTACACTCTGCCCAGGGCACGTACGGCATCACGTACGCCGCCACGCACCGCGCCACGGGCGAGGCGGCCGCCGTCAAGGTGATCGCCAAGCGGCGGCTGGTCAGCCCCGAGGAGGTGGACGACGTGCGGCGGGAGCTGGCGGCGCTGCGGCGGCTGAGGGGGCAGCCCAACGTGGTGCAGCTCAAGGTACGCAAGTGTAGGCGCGGTGTGTGCTACTCTTTGTGTTCGCGGGTCAAGTGTGGGCCGCCGGGGCAGCTCAACGTGGTGCAGCTGCAGGCGGGTAATCATCTGGCAATGTGCTGGGATACCAGAAAATGTGTGAATTCCTATTCTTTACCACCCCACTCACCCGCTTGCGTACGGCAGGGCGTGTACGAGGACAAGCAGCGCGTGTGCATTGTGATGGAGCTGTGCGGCGGCGGCGAGCTGTTCGGCTCCATCGTACGGCGCGGGGCACTGAGCGAGCGGGACGCGGCGGGCCTCATGCGGCACGTGGTGGGCGCTGTGGCGCAGATGCACGGGCAGGGCATCATGCACAGGTGGGGTGGGAGGGGGGCGTGGGGGGGGGGGCGTGGAGGAGGGGAAGCAGGAAAGGAGGTGGGCGGGGGACGATGCAGTGGGTGCAAGGGTGTGTGCGGGCACACGGGCAGGGCATGATGCACAGGTGGGAAGGCGGGGCAGAGGGGGAGGGAAGCAAGGTACTAGTAACGCGGGAAAGCGCTCATGCACAGATGGGGGGAGGAGGGAGACGGTGGAGGAGTGGAAGCAGGGAAGTGGCGGGGCAGGGGCTGTCTGGGTCTTGGGGGGTGATGTAATGAGTCTTGGGGTGTGTGCGCTGTGAGTGCAAGGCGGGCCCGCCGGCTGTGCCAATTCGTGCTGTCCCAGATGCGCACATGGCCTTAGGTAGCGGTCACACGACGTCACGTTGACGTTACGTTACCTCGGCAACGTCACGTTGGCCGGGGTCACACGTGCCGTTCACGTTACGTTACTGGCGGTAACGTCGCTGGTAACGTGAACTTCAAGGGGGGCCCCCAGCGTTTCAAATGTAACGTGGATAACGTTGAATATTTATGTGTACCATAGCTTCTTACATGTTGTATATAACCCAAGAGGATAGTAACGGCACCCGGGATCCTTCGCACAAGAGCCCTGGCACGCCGTGTCTAAAGCGGCCGGTGAAACGTGGGTGCAAACGTGGCCTGGTAACGTGGACTGTGACCGCGCGCCCCGTTCACGTTGTCGTTCCTCTGGGTAACGTAACGGCAACGTAACGTCGTGTGACCGCACCCTATTGCATGTGTTGGTACCGTCTCCCCCACCGCAGGGACCTCAAGCCCGAGAACTTCCTCTTCTCCGACAAGTCCCCCAACGCGGAGCTCAAGGCCACCGACTTCGGCATCTCGACGCCCTTCAAGGTGAGGACCGTGCCCGCTCTGGTCTCCCACCACCTCTGCTAGCTTCTGCGTGTGCGTGCATCGCAAAAGCAAATTGCGCCGAGGAGGTTCACATGCGCTCTCCTGACGCTCGTTGTGCACCCCGTCCTCCAACCCACAACGCCAGAACCCAGCATGGCTGCCAAGGTAGCTCGAGTAGCTCGAGTCCAACATCATGCTGCCGTACGCCCCACATGCTGCCGTACGCAGTCTGGCCAGGTGTTTGACGAGATCCTGGGCACAGCCTACTACGTGGCGCCCGAGGTGCTGCTCAAGCGCTACGGACCAGAGGTGCGTTGGCATCTTGCTTTGAAGTTAGAACACATCTATGGTACTAATACATCAGCAGGATTGCGAACGGCTGAGGTGCTGACCAAGTGCTGCGCACCGGAGGTCCGTGCACCCGGGCAAGGACCACATCGGTATCAGCCCTCAGGCGTAGTGTCACCCGCGGCCACAACACACGGACCCGCACGCCACACGCCCCGCTCACCACCTCGGCTCAGCTTCAGCTTTCCAGGGCCCCCACACACCCATGCCTGGCTACTAACACCGCATCCCGTACCACCCCCCAGGTCGACCTGTGGTCCTGCGGCGTCATCCTGTACGTGCTGCTGTCCGGCTACCCGCCCTTCGCGGGGAGCACCAACGAGGAGATCTTCCGCGCCATCCTCACCGCTCCGCTGGACTTCACCAACGAGCCGTGGCCGTCCGTGTCGGGTGAGCGATGCTTTGCAAGTCAAATATGGTTGGCAGGTTAAAGCACCTGTACCAGGTATGAATCGTGTTGTAGCTGCGTACCTGTAGCTGTGTACGTGCTCGACTTGTGTGGCGTGTCAGCGGTTGAAGGTTCGGTTGAACGTACTATGGGTGGGTGGCGATGAATGGTGGGCGGCAAGTAGGATTCGTACCGACTGTTTGCAAAGCAACAAAGGGGTGTGAGTAGAACTCAAGCGCGTGTCGTACATGGGCATTAGCAGTGCGGTGCCATCTGAGACAAAATGGCAAGTTGGGCATCCAGGATACGGGTGTGTGTGCTGCACGAGAACTGGAAGCGGCACAAGTGCCGGCTAGTACAACTCAGCACCTGCCTGCTGCCCCCCTTCTTTTTGCCATCCTTTGACCAGATGCCGCCAAGGACTGCATTCGCCGCATGCTAGAGCGGGACCCCCGCAAGAGGGCCACGGCGCATCAGGTGGGTTAAGCACGCAGCAGGTGCGCTAGGTGCACAGCAAGCAAGTGGGCTAAGGACACAGCGTGCGGGTTACGTGCGCAGAAGATAGACTACGTGCACAGCAGTCGTGCGAGCTGCGGGCGCAAGCTTCGGCTTGCAAGGCCGGGTCTTGCGACTTGCTGGAATGTGCAGCCGTTACGCGGCTTTCCCTTGTCATTCAATATGCTGACGCACTCCTGCCGATGCTAATGTGTGTGTCCGCAGGTCCTGGAGCACGAGTGGATGCGCGAGAACGGCGTGGCCCCGGCCGCCCCCCTGGAGCACGGGGACCAGCTGGTGGGCCGCATATCGGCGCTGGGCGCTGTGGACAGGTTCCGCAAGGAGGTGGTCAAGGTGGGCCGGGAGGGGAGAGAGGGAGGGGGAAAGGTGGCGTAACGTAGCAGCGGCGGCCGCAGTAGCTGGCTCGTCGCTACCGGCACCCGTACATGGCGCCACCGGACGCCCCTATCTGTGCTCCCCAGCCGCCCCCTGAGTTTTGCATCCTTCCTGCTCGCATGCTGCGTGGTCACGTCTCTCGCTGCATCTGAGCCGGTGCGCCGTGTCCCCTTGGCAAATGCGCCAACACCTCACCTTGCAACGCGCCCCTCCCTCATTCCTACCCAAAGGCCGGATGCGCCCCTTCCTCCACCACCTTGAACTAACCCTCCGCACCTACCCCACCCCGCTACCCGTTGTGCAGCTGATTGCGCGCTCCCTGCCCCCCGACGACGAGGTGGCTGCCCTGCGCGCCACCTTCACGGAGCTGGACGCAGACGGCAGTGGGGCCATCAGCGCGGCGGAGCTGGCGGCGGCGCTGCGGCAGCTGGGCACCGCGGAGGGCAGCATCCAGCAGGAGGCGCAGCGCATGATGGAGGTGGGCATGATGGTGGGCGGGGAAGGGCATTGGTGGGCATGATCGAGGTGGGAGCGGGCGAGGACGGGTGGGGCTGGAGGGGCCGGTGGTGGGAGGGGGAAGGGCTGGAGGGGAGGTGCGCGGGGATGGAGTGAGGGGACGGGGAGGGCGGGGCTGGAGGGCAAGCGACAAGCGGCGCACAGTTTGCGGGCGTGGGGGGGCAGTGGGCGGCACGGCGCAAACGCCAGCTGACGGTCTATTGGGAGCACTTGAAATCAAGTGCAGGAGAAGAGGTTGGCTGTCGGATGAGGGTTTCGGGGAGGGCCTGAGACGTACGAGGAAGCGCGCATGCACGTCCTGCAGGCATTTCTGGTGGCGAGTGGTACGGCACTCTAACGCATGAGGTGGGCAATTTGAGAACCCTGTCACATGGCAGCATGATCGTCAGCAAGCCGCGGATGCAGGGCATTGAGACTCCTTCTCCTCCCGTACTGGTCTTCCTGCGGCCGCAGGATGCTGACGTGAACGGGGACGGTCTGATTGACTATGAGGAGTTCCTGGCCGCCAGCCTGGACCGCTCCCGGCTGCAGCGGGAGGAGTACATCAAGAAGGTGGGTGGGGAGTGGGGTGGTGAAGGTGGGGGGCGGTGGGTACTGGGGCGGTGGTGGTGGGGTGGTGGGGGAGGTGCGGGGTGGCAGCACAGCGCACTGCGGCATGCACGCGGACACTTTACGGCGTGGTATCTCGTGCCCGACAAGCAAGCCCGACGCCCCGAACTGAAGCTCCAGCGACCGTTCCACTCTATGAGCCCCTTGCCCAACCCCTCCCCGGCGCTCTTTCCGCGCTGCTGCACCGTCAGTGCCCCATCCCCCGCAACCCACTCGCCATGCCCCCAGGCCTTTGCCCGGCTAGACACCGACCATGACGGTATCATCAGCCGCCGGGAGCTCATCAGCGCGCTGGCGGCCTCAGCAGGGAGCAGCGGCGGTGCTGACGGTGGCAGCGCTGGTGACGCTAGCGGTGGCGGCGCTGGGCCTAAGGAGGCGGGCGGCGGCGGGGCGGCGGCGGGCGGAGAGCGCAGTGGCGGCGGCGGCGGCGACGCCGACCCACGGGACGTTGACGAGATCCTGCGGGAGCTGGACGTCGACGGCGACGGCAGCATCAGCTACGACGAGTTCCTGGCCATGATGCAGCAGGGGGCGTAATGAGGTGTTTGTTAATTAGTTGTTGCTGACATGGCTTATAACATGGTAGGATCTAAGCCCAGCATGTGTTGGTGCAATTGGCCATGATGCAGCAGGGGGCGTAATGAGGTGCTGCGGGTGTACCGGTGTGTATCACCTTGGGAGGTCATGATGCAGGGTTTGCAAGGCGTTGATGGAAGCGGCGTACGGGATTTTGAAAGGCGAATGTGCCGGGAGTGTGAGCGGGGACCGGGGAGGGGAAGGCCGGCAGAGGGAGCAGGGGACTGATTTATCTGCGGTTGCATACCGTACATGTACAGCGCAGGAACAGGGGTGAGGGTGCCGCTACTGGTGGTTTACACATGCAGACCCAACCACATGAGGTTGATCATGATGTCTTGAATTAGGGCTTTAGGGGTATGGCATGCATGCAGGTGGGTGCATAGCTGGACTGCTGGGGCTGCCCTGCAGGTGTGTGTGACGTCTGACGTAGGAGGGTCCACCGCTTTCTCCTGCTGCATTTCTGCCTGTCGAGGTTGGCTTGCCTACGCGGAAGGGCACCATCTGTGGAGGCAGGAAGGCAGCACCTTAGAGCACGAATAAATAAGCAACGCGGACGGCAAGCGGCAGAGAAGTTGTTGCCATAGTTGCACGCTGTAGGTACTAGGGAGCCCTTTGGGAATAAATCGCACCAGCCAGGATACCGTATGCATAGGCATGCAAGCACCGATCCTTCAATGGACCACTGGTACATATTGTACATAGCTATGATGCATGCCGACCAGTGCCGACATTGCCTAGGCCACGACGGTACTTGCGCGAGTGTGTTGACGCTGATTGACGCACTGGATGCACAGCGTGCTGCGGGCCATGCGCACCTGGCGCTCTAAAGCCGTGGGCCTTGGTGAGCGCAAAGATTTTGAGGAAGCGCATGGGCGATTAGGCCCTGTGCTCCCAGGATTTTTCATGAGGCTATGAGCTAAGGACGTGTTGACGTTGTGAAGTGTAACGCAGCTATGCAGGCCATGTGGGACGGACACGTGCGCACTTTTACGCATGTGGTGAGGCGCCGAGGCCCATGCCCCTGATGCTGCTCGATTACAACAAGTCAAGACTCAAGAGCAATGGCGGCATCACGGGACCCCCGTTTCCTGTCAAACGCCGGCCACCAACCACCCCAAGCTCTCAAGGCGACTGCCCAGGCACCTAAGCCTCGTCCGTAAGCCCTTGCAGCACTGGCGATACGCACGCAAGCGCCAGACACCGTCTATCAGGCCAACTGCAACGACCGCTCGCTTCCACGCCCCAAGTGGATCGACCATACTGCTTCAAGAGTGGGGTTCAATGACTGGGGTCACTTTGTCACACGTTGATACGGTACGGCAGGCAGCAGCCGAGTGCCCTTCCAGCAACTCACTTATTTTCAGCGCAGCGCCTAAGCGACACATTGCAATAGCAATCCTTACTCCTTCCCAGCCACTTAAGCCTGCTACGTCAGTGTCTTGAGGCAGCAGGTGGACCACGAACCCCCTTAATGCAACACGGCTACCACGACAGCCAGATGGCACCTTCCTAGCGACGCTACACAGGGAAATGTCCCAACGCTCAATAGCAGTTGTGCACCTACGGCCGTAAGTTTGCACAACCGCACGCATGCACGCACGCACCCCTGCAGTACCCTGTCATCCCGAGCCCCCTGTTGTACGTATCCTGTACGCCTTCCATACTAATACCCAGCGTCGTCAACAAGCAACATCCTGCATTACACAGCAACATTCCCACACCAACCGCACACGGCACAACCCACCCTGCCAACCCCGCTTGCAAACGTAACTGTACGAACCGTCAAACAAGGAACGACCCGGGGCAGTCAGAGTGAGGCGTCACCCACACGGTCACGCCCGTCACCCCGAATGCCACCTCCAGCTGCTCCAGCACAGCCCTCCTGCACTCCCGGCCATCCACGCGCCTCGGCACGTGTTTGCAGGCCAAGTACTCCAGCGGTGTGGCCCCGCCGTGCGGGCGGCACAGCAGCAGCAGCAGCGGCTCCAGCACCTGGTCGTCCACGGGCCCACACGCTTGGAGGTCCAGAGCCATGTGGGTTAGGTGCAGCATGGGGAAGCGCATGCCGGGCAGGGCGGCCAGCGGGAAGCTGCAGTCCGCTAGGCTGAGGCCTGCACGCATGGAGGGGTGTCGCCGGACACATGGTGGATGCACAAACGCAGTGACAGGATCCCAGCTCAGCGGAATATCACAAGGGACATAGTAGATGCAACCGTGTGAGCAGGTTGGGGTGTACGGGTATCGTATGTATGGTACCGGTGTGCATGTGCGCTGCTGGAAGCACGTCCCGTCGCATTGCGTGCAGGGACGTGCAGCCCGGCACAGCATCAAGGTAAGGTCTGCACGCAGCGACCAAGGGCGACCACACCACCGCCAAGAAGGCGGGCAGGTGCACCATACCGTAGTACCATACGGCTGCCGACCAGAGAAGTTTTTGTTCTACTCATGTTTGCACAGGGGTTGCGTTCTCACCCCTCAGGTCAGGCAGCGTGCTGCCCAGGCACACTAGGTCCGCCGTGGACAGCATAACGAGCGACAGCTGCAGCCGCCCAAACGCGTCCAGGCCGCGCAGCTGTCGTATCCACTCCATGTGGCCGTCACGAGAGCCGTCCCGAGGCAGTAGCCGCATGGGGCTCCCGTCAGCCTCGATGCGGATGCGTTCCATGCCACGTGCCGGGTCACGGTGGTCCACCAGCAGGCGCACCGCCGGGCCCACCGCCTCCACCGCCTCCGGCGTCAGCCGCCCCACGACTGGGGTCACATCCGAGATGCCGAACCGCAGCGTCGTGGCTTCCAGATTGACCAGGGACTGGGGCGGCTGCAGGGCCGCGAGCGCCCGGGGTGAAACAGCACCCTTCAGGTTCAGCTGCCGAAGCTGTGGGGGCAGGGGCCACCCGGAGGCGCCCTGTGGTGGTGTTGCGGCAGGCGGCAGCAGCCCGCCCAGGGTGAGGCTGGTGGCAGCGGACAGCTGCGCCACGTCCTCGGGCCGAAGCCACTGACTGGGGCAGCTAAGGTGCTGTAGCTGCTGCAGGTTGCGCAGGGCGGGCACCAATGAAGCCAGGTGCGCCTCGCGCACCTCGTTGAGGGCGTCATGCTCGGTGCCCTCGTGTTCCGCCGAGTTCCAGCTATTGCCGCAGTGCTCGTAGCATTCAGATAGGTGCATGTGCAGGCTGGTGAGGGCGGTGAGGGCGCTGAGGCGCACCACGGATGTGGCGACGGGGACGAGGGCTCGCGGGTCGCAGTCGTCCGTGTCCATGTCGATCGTCATGCTCAGCGAGCGGAGTGTCTCGAGGTGCTCGACAGCGCTGAAGACGTGCAGGTCCAGAGCTGGGGGCTCCGCGGCTGCGCACGTGTGCGGTGGCAAGGGGAGGCCGGGTGACGGAAGGAACTTGGGTGGTGCAAGGCACGCCAGCGTGTGCATCGCATGCAATCGCATGCGGTGCCAGGTGTACCCGTCAGAGTGCAGTCAACAGATTTTTATGGCACTCCAGGTGTTGTGGCCACAACATCATGCCACATGAGAGCAAAATTGACAGGGCGGCTCATCACCAATCTTCGGCACATGAAGCTGCATGGACAAACCGTCAAATGGTGAACAAGACACGTGGCGGGCCAGTGCCCGTCAGACAACGAGCTGCTCTCCAGCAAAACCCAGCACAGGAAACCGCACTTAAGCGACTTCACGCACGTACTATGCACACCCGCTCACCGCTGTCTATATCGTCGTCGTCGCCGCTCCTGTCATGTCCATACAGAGCCTTCAAGTCAAGCCGCATGAGCGCCGTGCAGTGCCGTACCGCCATGTACGACGGCGGCTGCCAGTGGTGCACGCCGTGCAAGCGCAGCTCCGTCAGCCGTGGCCCGCACAGCGTCAGCAGCTGCACGCAGCCGTCGTGGTACCCCGCAGCCGCCTCCCTGGGCGGAAAGACCTCAACCTCGGGGTGCGAAGAGGCTTTGTGGTCTAGGTCCAGGGAGGTCAGGTGGGGGCAGCAGGCCTGGACCGCCTTTGCGGTCGCCCTGCTGTGCGGCACTGCGCCCCGTAGCTCCAGTCGTGACACGTGGCACGGGGAGCAGGCGTCCAGCACCGCCAGCCTGCGTATGGGACGGTCACAAGGACACTCGGTTCTACAGGCACGCCTAAAGCAGGAGCGCGTTATCAGGCGTGCTTGGCCATGTTCCACGAAAGGCAGGCACCGTAGGCACCAGGATTCATCCTATCAGGCCCCACATCAGGGCTCTCACTGGGTCGCCCTGGCGTGCAGGCCACATCGGCGGCACAAACACACGCGCAAGACAATTCAATAGCCAAGCCGCATGGGCCCCGAAACTACAAGCGCAACCTCCTGGGTTCGCTTGTTGGCGCCTGGCGCCCCAACCCCGGACACTTACAGCTCGGCCTCCGTCCGTTGGCGGTCCGCGGTGCGCTCAAAGCGCACCGTCAGTGACTGCAGCGGTGCGCCCCGGCCCACCACAGCACGCAGCAAGGCTCCCAGCTCCTCAGGCGGGGGCGGCATCTCCTTCGCCCCTTTGGAGCCCAGCCTATGCGACCGCCCCAGGGTGATGGGCAGGTGGGACAGCAGGCGGTCGTGCTGCAGCCGTGCCCTGCTGCATGTTGCCCGGATGTCTTTCTTGGCTTGCGTTCGGGGCCCTAGGTACTCCCACAGCACCGGCAAGGCTTGGAAGAAGGCGTCGCTGGAGACATGCGCGGCACGTCCCTGCTCCATGGCCAGTTTCCTGTGCCTTGTCGTGCTTGACCTGGCCTTTAGTGGCTTGCTGGTCCGTAGCTGGATACAATAGTGGGGGGCCTGACGGCGCACGTGTGGGTTAGTGGGGCAACGAAGGCAGGATCAGGGGCAGGAGTGATGCTGGCGCACGCAGGTGTGACAAAGCTCCGTGGGGAGATGTGTGCCAGCAATCCCTGCTAGTTTCCACAAATGTCAAATGCAGTTGGAAACAGTTTTGTGCGACAGCGTGAAATGTTGCCGATGGGGCCTACCTGACGCGTACAAGAACCACAACGTCAAGTTACGCTGGCAATTCAAATTAATGAAAGCACTATGATACTGCTGATCAACACGCTTGCTGAAGCTTTGGTCGCCCCTCCAGGATATTTATCACACGGTAAGTCCGACACCGTTGCCTTTCACACTGCTGTCCGTTGCAACAAAGCCATGTAAAACAGAAAGGCGTATTATACTGGCGAAATCGGATTTCGGGAAAGGCATACAACTTACCTATCTGCCTTTAGAGCATGTACGGCACAGCGCTGCTACCGTGCGGGTCAGGTGCAGGTCAGGTGCGGGAACGCATAATCGCAAAAAGTTCAGGACCGGGAACTAAGACGCACTGCTGAAGCCCCGTCACGCTATCGGTGTACCAAGCTATGGGCCAGGTCAGGCCAGCGTGCCAGACACCCCGAGCCCAGCCGCTGCGACCAATGCCGCATGTGCTCCTCCCCACGTCCCCACCGGGTCGACCACCGTACTTCTCAGCTCAGCTAGCCGGTTGCTAAGAAGCAACCCCCCACTTCTCAGCGGACGACGGACACACCCACAGCGCCTAAGCAACGGCAACGTGCTCAATCTATACCAGGCACGAAAGCCTCGTTCTCCCAATTGAAAGCGCCAATTACTTCTTTTATGGGTCAATGCTGCAATGCTTACTTGTGCTACCATCTCAGCCAGCCAGCCAGTGCTACCATCTCACACCTTCCCTACGTAAGTACGCTACTTGCCAAGGTGTCCCAAAGCTGAACAGCAGTCCTGCACCTGCGGCAGTATGGTCGCACATCCGATGCATGCCCACCCGTACCCTATCACTGCGTCATCACGAGCCCCATCCTGCCGTATGCCATATTCCATATCCTCCCAGCCCGCAACCAGCATCCGGAGGAGAGGATGCACACCAACCTCCTGCGTTACACCGTCCCACACCGCACAGCCGGCCTTGCCAAAGCTCCTCGCCCACCCGGGTGGAAGTACCTAAAGGCATAGCAAGGTCAAGGGCTTCGCGGCGTACCGCTAGCCAGCCACCCGCATGGTAACGCCCGTCACGCCGAATGCCCTCTCCAGGTGCTCCAGCGCAGCCCGCTTGCACTCCGCACCGTTCACCTCCCCCCGGATGCGGTGTACTTCCAGGTGCCGCAGCGGTGTGGCCCCGCCGTGCGGGCGGCACAGCAGCACCAGCAGCGGCTCCAGCACGTGGCCATCCACAGGCTCGCAGGCTTGGAGGTCCAGGGCCAGGTGGGTTAGGTGCAGCATGTGGAAACGCATACCGGGCAGGGCGGCCACCGGGAAGCTGCACTCCTCCAGGATGAGGCCTGCACGCATGGGAAGGTGCCGCAGCACGCACACGCATAAGCAGCCGTAACGGTTTCCCGAATTGGGGGGCGGGGGCCGGTGGCCCCCAATAGCACTAGCACCCCTTTTGATATGCCTGTGACCTAGCGCTACAAAAGTCAAGGGGTGCCACGCCACTGCGGTTGGGGCGAATAGGGACATGCAATGAAAGCGTTTACCTCCAATGAACCGTATTGCAACATACGTACAGCTATGAACTAACAGGAACAGGATCTATGCTGCGCTGGTGCCAGGCTGCGTGCTCACCCCTCAGGCCAGGCAGCGTGCTGCCGAGGCACACCAGGTCCCCGGTGGTCAGCGCTACGAAGGACAGCTCCAGACGCTCAAATACGTCCAGGCCGCGCAGCTGCCGTATCCACTCCATGTGGCCGCCAGGGAAGCCCTCCCCGGGCAGCAGCTGTGTGGGGCCCCGTCCCCCTCCATGCGGATGCACTCCATGCGATGTGCTGGGTCACGGTAATCCACCAGCAGGCGCACCGCCGGACCCACGGCCGCCATCGCCTCTGCCGTCAGTCGCCCCACAACCGGGGTCACGTGCGACATGCCGAAGCGCAGCACCGGGGCGCGCATGAGGGCCAGGGACGGGGAAGGCTGCAGGGCCGCGAGTGCCAGGGGTGATGTCGAATGCTCCAGGATCAGCTCACGAAGCTGTGGTGGCAGGGGCCATCCGGGGGCACCCTTTGGTGGTGCCGCGGCAGGGGACAGCAGCACAGCCAGGGTGAGGCTCGTCAGGCCGGACAGCTGTATCACGTCCTCGGGCCGGAGAGACTGCCTGGGGCAGGCAAGGTGCTGCAGCTGCGGCAGGCGGCGCAGAGCGGACACCAGCGCCGCCAGGTGTGCCTCCCGCACCCCTTCGAGGGCGTCATGGCTGTGACCTTCCTCGTCCGCCGAGTACCAGCTGTCACCGCAATCCATGTAGCAGCCGGATAGCTGCATGTGTAGGCTGGTGAGGGCGGTGAGGGCGCTGAGGCGCGCCATGGACGCGGCGACGGGTCCATGTCGGTCGCGATGCTCAGCGAGCGGAGTGTCTTTCGGTGCTCCACAGCGCTGAAGACGTGCAGCTCCAGGGTTGGAGGCTCCACGGCTGCGCAACGTGTGCATCAACATGGAAAGGTCGTACGGTGTGCCGGAAGGGACCTTCGGGAGACGATGCCTAAGCCTGCTTAGTGCGCACGAACATGCGGGGCCCTCCATCAGATGGCACAACGTGGGATGGACGGAAGCTTATGTTATGTACATTGGTACTATGCATGCCCGAACGGATACCGCTATCCAGATTCGGTCACGGCATGACGTTCTGCTGCCGGCAGTTGGGGACCTTACCATACTGTAAGGTCCCCAGGGCGCGAAGCTGCCAGCTTGATATGCCTCGGGCACAACGTGCTTGTTGTTTAAACCACACCTCCACACCGCCCACACACCGATTTGGTCCTCGACCACGACGTCACCGCTCTTGTCATTTGTGTGCTTCGCCTCAAAATCCAGCCACGTGAGTGCCGTACAGTGCCGTACCGCCATGTACGACGGCGGCTGCCAGTGGTGCACGCCGTGCAGGCGCAGGTACGTCAGCCGCGGCCCGCACAGCGTCAGCAGCTGCACGCAGCCGTCGTGGTACCCCGAAGCGGCCTCCCTGGGCGGAACGGCCTCATAATGGCTGCCGTTCCCCGAAGCAATCATATGGTCCAGGTTCAGGGACGTCAGGTGGGGGCAGCAGGCCTGGACCGCCTCCGCAGTCGCCCTGCTGACGCTGCTGTGCGGCACCGCGCCCCGCAGCTCCAGCCGTGACACGTGGCACGGGGAGCAGGCGTGCAGCACCGCCAGCCTGTGGACGGATGGGGCCGCCACCAGCTCACCACCATTGGACTGTGCGCCACATGGTGCACCGGGTCCTTGCTTACTAGCTTACGCACGTTACCAAGGCATGCAAGGAGGAGCGCGTGGTAGGGCGTGCTAAGCCATGCTGCACGTCACGTGCACAGAGGATTGGCAATACACACATGCCGAGTCCCAAGCTAGGCCTCACCCCTGGCGTGCAGGGCACACTTGCGGCCCAAGGACCGCAGTAAGGCATGTCAGAGGCCAAGCCACAGGCGCCCCGAAACCACGAGCATAGTGCAACCCTCAAACCTCCTGCCTGGTGCCCGGACCTGAAAACTTACAGCTCAGCTTCCGTCCGTCGGCGGTTGGCGGTTTGTGCAAAGCACACCGCTACAGTTTGCAGCGGTGCGCCCCGCCCCACCACAGCATGCAGCATGGCTCCCAGCTCCTCCCGCTGGCCTGTCCCTTCCCGTCTCCTTACCTGTAAAACTTTCCACAGAAAAAAAGGCGGGGGCGGGATCTCCTTCGTCCGTTTTTTGCCCATCCCTGGCGACCGCCCCAGGGTGATGTGCAGGTGGGACAGCAGGCGGTCGTGCTGCAGCCGTGCCCCGCTGCATGTTGCCCGGATGTCTTTCTTTGTTTGCATACGGGGTCCTAGGTACTCCCACAGCACTGGCAAGGCTTGGAAGAAGGCGTCGCTGGAGACATGCGCGGCACGTCCCTCCATGACTCGTTAAGGACTATTTAGGACTACGCTGCCACGGCAGACAAACAGAGCTATAGATATAATTGGTCTTCATTCACGCCCGTAATGTGTCTTCATTCACGTCTGCCTGCAGCTTGTTTAAACGCCCCTCAAGGATAAGTTCGGCACGCGTCCAACGCGTAGGTCGTTGCGACAGCGTTGCTTTACACACGTACAAACGCATGCGTGACTGATACTTCGACTGTGCGAACGGCAATAACAAATTTACTCTGCCTTTGCCGCCCTCAACGGTACGGCACGGTGTGCAGCCGCGGGGAGGGGGAGGGTGCACGAACGCGCAACCACGCGAACTCAAGGACCCAGAACTACGGGCCGTGTGACATCTCTCTGTGTATGAATGCAACCGTCATGTCCGAGTACGTGATACGTACTCCATTCGTCTCCACTCAGACTAACTCTGTCCCACATCCCCTGTCCTGCACCGGGGGAGCACCCCTGCCGTGCGCTGCCCTCACATGCTGCGCCCTGGTGGCTGGTGCTGCGTTGATGCCCTGTAAGTGCACCATGACAAGTGGGTCACCAGGCGACACAAGTACAAGGGGAGTCCTGGCGGACAGGCGAGGCTGTAGGGATTTACGGCGTTGCACATAGCTCAGGTCAGGCCTCAGTCCACAGTCCAGGAAGGGTGAAGGGAATGGGGCTTCGGCTGCGCACAAGAGCATTGGACAAAGCAAAGCAAGACATTATGCCTGACGAAAATAGGGTGGCCAGTGGAGTCGCTGTCACGCTGTTAGCGCTTCCGTCTCGGGGGTCTCGGTTGCCACTTCGCCTGACTCCCTTTTTATCCTCCGCACACTAGGACGCTAGCACCATGGAATTTGCAATAACTTGATCAAGATCGCTATCCGCGAGGCCAGCCATATGTGCGCGTGACGCTTGCGTCCCGCCTGCCGGCACGCAGCCCCGCGTAGCCCTACCACGGCCGCAGGCCCTCCGCACGGGGCACCGTGCGCAAGCACAGACGAGACACAAAATCGACCCGTCCCAGCTACCATGCCCGGCAACACGTCGTCTCTGCCGCCTGTCAGCGGCCACGCGCTGCCCGCCCTCCTCAGCGATTGTGGGCGCACCTCTCCCACAGCCCCCGAGTGCCTCGTGCCCTCACGACCCCCAGACACCCTCCTCCAAGCCGAGCAAGGCCCCCCGTCACCCGTACCCATGGACGTAATCCACCTAGTGCTATCTCACCTGCGCCCCAACGACCTCGCCTGCAGCGGCCGCCAGCTCTGCCGCGAGACCGCCCAGCGCTTCTCCCTGCCCCGCCACCGCACCGCAAACACCTCCCAGCCCCTTCCGCCCCACGTCGCAAGCTGGGCGGAGGAGGACACCGCCCCGGCCCTATCGCAAGGCCTGCACGCCCTATCCTTCCGCCGGAAGCTATGCGCGCTGTCCTCTGCGGCAGCAACCGGCAGCGAGGCCAACCTGGCAGTCACGTGGCGCGTCGTACGGCCGTGCCTGCTGCCAGGGGAGAGCCCCCAGCACTACGCCGACAAGTACCAGGCGCGCGCAGAGCAGGACCCCGCCATGGCGGCAGTACGACAGGGCCACGTGCACCTGCTGCCGTACATGGTACAGCACGGCTGCCCGCTGGACGTGCCGCGGACGCTGGCAGCGGTGGCGCAGCACTGCGACCTGAGTGCCCTGCGGGAGGCGTGGGCGCTGCTGCCGCAACTTGGCAGCAGCAATGGGGGCGGCAGCGATGCCCATGGCGGCGGCAACAGCAGCAGCGTTAGCGGTAGTGGCGGCGACGTGGCGACGGATGAGCAAGGGCGCCTGTCTGCTGGTGGGGTACCCTTACCCTGTACCGACCCCGTCGGCGCGGCCTCCACTGCGCCGTCAGGTCCTTCGCCTCCCCTCTCTCCCGCCTCCCTCCCTCCGTCACCTCTCCCGGTCTTGCTCCTGCCCTCGCCCTCGGCTGGCACGTCCCCACTCGGCCAGCCGCCGCCCACCCCTTCACACGGCCCCCTATCCGCCAGCACCTCCCCCGCTTCCTCATCAATCCATGAGCAGCGGGATCTCATCTTTGCGGGGGCTGCCCGGTCCCGCACCCCTGACGCCCTGGCCAAGATGCAGTGGCTGCTGTCAGCCGGCAGCAACACGGCCAACACTGGTGCCAACACCAGCACCAGCACCAGCGCCGCAGATTGGAGGGACGTGAAATGGGGGCCCTTGGTAGCTTCCGCGGCTGCAGAGTCGGGCGACCTGGAGCGGCTGCAGTGGCTGCACGCCGAAGGATGCTGCCCCGCACTAGCCGAGCCTGGTACGCTGGTGGCTGCGCTGCGCAACGCAGGACTGCTTGTGCTGGACTGGCTGGTGGATGTGGCTGGGTGCCCGGTGCCGGTCCCACGGCCGGGTGGGGCGGGCGGGGCAGGGGGTGCAGGTGCTGGCGCGCTTCAGCAGGGGGAGGGACACGTGGAGGAGGAGGGGCCTGGGCTGCACCAGGCGTGGGAGCTGAGCTGGCAGGCGGCGGCGCGGGGAGGCCTGGACAAGGTGCGGAAACACAGCTGGGGGCTGGGGCCTTGTTTCAGAAGGGGCAGGCGGTCCTATGCGTCACACCAAGGGGCCTACAGTACTGTACTAAGGCTCGGTTCCCATTGCTTCGGGTCCATAGAGTATGGCTGCGTACTTCAAACTAGCATCCGTCTATGGAATCGAACTTCCGAATTTCACAATATTCGCCTGCTCCTTTGCATGCACGCGCCCTTTCGTACGTCTAGGTCCGCTGGCTGCTGTCCCGCGGCTCCCCCATGTACGGCGGGGCCCTGGGCGCCGCCATCGCCGCCGGCCAGCTGCCCACCATCTCCGTACTTCTGGATGAGCACGGCATGGCGCCCACCGCCCGCTCCTTCCGCATCGCAGCAAGGTACAGCGCCCCTCCATGGCTGCCACTGCTTCTCCGCGTCACCCACAGCATCAGCTTGACCACACCCATGCTTCCAGGCTAGTACCGGTTGGCTGCCCCATAGGCCCTTTCTAGACCGTTCCAGACTCCTTGTGCGGCAAGCCCCTCTATCGAGATTGCTAATCCGTACTGCGTGACATGTCGTACGGCCTCCAGGTCGGGCAGCGTTGCGGTGGCGGCGCTGCTGCTGTCCCGCGGCTGCCCCATGCACCCCGACGCGTACGTTTCGGCGTGCGCACGTGGCGAGCTGGCCATGCTGCGCTGGCTGGCGCAGGAGGCGCGCTGCCCGCACGCGCACGACACCGTGAGCAAGGTGATCCACTGGTGGCCGCGAGGCAGCGTCACCGTCACTGCTGCCGCTGCCGCCAAGCCCACTGCGGACCCCCTTGCTGCTGGTCATGCAGCTGTCACCGCGCTTGGTACCGTCGGTGGTCAGGAGGCAACTGCCGCGAATGGCGGATGCGGTAGGGCGGAAAGCGTGCGGGTCAGTTGCAGCGGCAGCGGCGGTAGCAGCATGGTGGTCCTGGTGGCGGCGGGGTCGTGCCTTCAGGCGGTGCAGCTGCTGGTGGAGGCGGGGTGCCCGGTGGGACTGGCGGGCGGAGGAGCTCCCGAGGTGAACGCGGCGTGCGAGCTGGGGGAGCTGGCACTGGTGGTGTGGCTGGTGGAGCAGGCGGGGTGCACCTTCGACCACAGGTGCGAGCTGCGCCAGGGCACAGCGTCGAATTGGGGCCCCCCACCATAGCGCTTCCCATCCTGACCACTCTCTGTACCTCTGAACTGCATGAAGCAAAACAGCTCCTGTCGTCTGTACTTCCCAAACCTGTCTTATCTTCTCTCCTGTCCCACACAGGACGCTGGTCTCCGCCGTGTCCGGCGGCTGCACGGCGGTGGTGGAGTACGTGCTGCGCGGCGGCTGCCCCTCGGGGCCGCAGGAGGCGTTCCGGTCGTACAGCGAGGCGTTACGTAACGGTGACGTGGCCATGCTGCGCTGCCTGGTGCGGCTGGGCGTCCCATGGGTCGGCTGGGTGGGCGGCATGCGGGCCAGCGGGGGGTGGAGGCACGTGGGCAGACAGCTGGTGGAGCAGGTGTGGGGCGGGGAGGAGGCACTGGGGGTGGGGGCGGAGGTAGTTGGTGAGGATGGCGTGCAGGGGAGAGTGTAAGGGCAGGGGGGGCGAGGGGGAACGAGCGGGCCATGCTGAACCTTGAAGTCAACGCAGGGTGAGCTTTGCTCGTGCGGAAGGGAGGTTGGAGAGTTCGGTGGTGTGTGGTAAGCAGTCAATATTTTGCTCAGTAGTCCCGTGACAATGCGACGGCCTCTGGGGCCGTTGCTGGGCTTCTGGAATGGCTGCACGCGCGCTGGGCATGGCCTGCTGTTTGGGGTAAAGACACAGCTGTTTGCAGCGCACAATAACCTTTCCTTGCACGCTGCAGTAACTCGGGCACTCCTGTTGTATGCGTGCGTAGATGTCTCTGCTCTTTCGTCCTACGGTGAGGCAGGATGACCAGGCGACCCTTGACTGTGCTTCAGGGGTCGTGTGTCATAGCAGTTGCAAGGTGGTTAGCGGTTCACCGCGTTTGGGGTGCGCAATGCGCAAAGCGACCTCGGTCCTAACTGATTCTGCTGTTATCAAATTTGGACATTTGATATGAAGGCATAGTGAGACTGCGTGCTCGATTTGCAGCGGCTGAGCAAGGTTTTTAGCAACCCTTTCCTTGGCGCGTGTAAGAAGATGATTTTTTCTTGTATACAATCGACAGTGATGGACTAGCTGTGCAGCTCGCAGGTGCTCCTGCCAGGAGGACTACAGCCGTGTCAAGATAAGGCGGTAGCTGCGCCTGCTCTTGAGCTTTCCTCATGACGACACACTGGTGGCCATCACACCTTTTGCTTTTCAGCTTGCTGCTACAAGTAGTGGCATTTGTCCCAAGTCGTGGCGATGGCCAAAACAGTATTGGCATTCATGACGAATGGGCACGACTTGTCGGCACTCCCTCAAAGCTCAGCGGCGACACCGAGAAAGCTGGTGAACTAGAACCATGGAAGTACAACATGGCGCGCTTCTCGTCGAAGCCTTTCCAGGTTGGTAGTTGACGGCCCCTTCCTTGGGTAGCAGGTAGGATCGCTCTGGTGCACCGTTTGGCGCAAACCCCTGGCCCAACCCGGGCCCCGCATCCTTGACAAGCATGCTAAGCCGGGGTAGCCGGATGTCAAACAGTCCAGTCACCTGTTACCTGAAGGTGTTGCATCTTCTGGTATGTGTATACACGTGCGGGTGCCACCGCTGCCGGCTGACAACTGGCTGCTCGCGGTACGGTCGAACAGAACTGGCTCCGAGATAACACCATCCTGTCAACACGGCGCCAATCCAGTGAGGGGCCATCGCCAGTACAGATCGACCCCACCAGCTTTGGGCGGATAGACCCCGACGTCCTCCCGCCGCCATCCCAGGTGCGCGCAGGGGTACGAGCCCAGGGAGTTCATACTGCACGCGCTCAGAAGTGCCCCACATAGGGTAGATTTCATGTGCAATGGGGATACCGTAGGACCACCACACCGCTGTAGCCCAGACAGGCAGCATGTACCGCCTGGCACCATCCACATCCCACTGGGCGGTTTCCGTGCCAACCCCGTCCCGCACCAGGCGTGTGCCGTGTTCTACAACCCCACTTACCACTTCATCTACGTGCGCAACCGCAAGACGGCCTCCACCACCTTCCTGGACATGCTGCGGAGGGCGCTGCCGCCGCAGCTGCGGGGCAAGGTCAAGCCCGCCATACGCATGTTCCCTGACAGGTTGCAGGTGGGGTGCTGTTGGAGCGTTAATAGGGGACACACGGGGCCTACGGTAGTTGTCCATGGCCCGCTGAGGGCAACACGGCCTGGTGACCGGCGCCCCTGGTGAAAAGACTGGGGTAGCATCCTGTGCTGCAAGGCAGGCACCGGTCTTTCTGTGGCCCAAACAACCAGCTCTGCATACATACCTGCATGGCATGTATGTCCTGTTGCTGGAGTCGGCGAGTGCACAACTACGGCCAACATAACGGTGCGCAACAACGACTCGGCCGCCCTTCTTAGTCCGCACCCAAAACATGTGCACGAGGGCACAGTGCAAAGCTGGAAACGCCCATGCCATCTCTCTGCTCCGTGCACTGTGCAGCGCAAGGGGCTCAACCTGACGCAGCTGTGGGCTGACTACACGGTGGTCACCACGGTGCGCAACCCCTGGGCGCGAGCTGCCAGCGGCTACGAGTACACGTTCGAGCAGTGGACGGACAGGGACCCCAGTGGGCCTTGCGCCAAGCCGCCCTTCCTGGACTACTGCAGGTGCAGGGGCTGGGCCTGCCTGTAGCATGACGATGCGGATGGCAACCGCATCGAGCGCATCTAGTCATCTACCTCATGCTTAGCATTGGACCTTGCAGCCCCGCAAGCCGCACACTTTCTACCGTTCGGAGGCAGGACCTTGGGCTGGTGGGCTGTTTGCAGGAACCCGTTCGTCATGGGTACGCTGGCCAACCTGTTTCAGTGCGACGCGCGCAAGCAGGCCTTTGCCTGCGAGTCTTCCAGCCGCAGGTCACGGAGGCAGGTTGGCGCAGGAGGTGAGGGGTCAGGGCCGGATGCGCATGTATGGCATGAAATGATGCTAGAGGTAGGTGGGGTCGCACCTGGCGGGTTCCCCCATGGCCCTCCGACGATATGGGTTGGGTTCACCCACGGCGTTGAAGGTGTGGCACAGCGCACGTCTGCGCCCTTTGCTGACATGCCAGACTGTTGGCAAACGCAAACGCCTTGCCACAAGTGCAGCAAACCTCCCAGTGCCCCGGCTCTGCACGTCAAGGTCCACGAGACTGGTCCCCGCGATAGGGGACAACGGGGCTTTTCATCGACATGACACGTAGGGCTGTCCATGTGCGGCATACGGTCGTGCACTGAGAAACGCCGGAGAGACAGGCGCGGACCTTGCTCCTAGCTTATATGCCTGTCAGTGAAGCAGTCGTCTTATTTGGCAATCAGGTGACTACGGCGAGGAGGGCGGGGGCGATGACGAGGACTACGAAGACGAGGGCGGCGGCTCTGGCGACGACGATGGCGAGGGCGGCGACGGGGCCGACCCGTGGGTCAAGTTCCCCTTCTACCACGTGGAGCCCATGGCCACGTGCCTGGTCACGCGGGAGGGCCGTCTGGTGGTGGACTTCGTCATGAGGTGGGATAGGGCGGGTGGTGCGGCGGCGGGCTGGTTGGGCTGAAGGTTGGCGCTGGATTGGACGGGGATTTCCAGGCAACGTCACACTTCGCTTCCCAGCCTACATCAAAGTTCTGTGATGGGCGCTTGGAGTCATCCCACGTCACGTATGCTGTTGTACACTGGAACAACAGCATACGAATCTGGTCTTATCCGCGTGGCATCACACAACACGCGACCAGGTACAAGCACCTGGCGGACGCCGAGGTTCTGGTGGCCTCTGCAGCCTATCTGCAGCTCTGTAGCGGCCAATACACTCGCACGTCTTGACCACATGCCATGTACCACGGGCCACCAGGTACGAGCACCTCGAAGATGACGCGCACGCCGCCATCGCCCTCATCAACAAGCGCCGGCCGCCCGGCGTGCCGCCGCTGGCCGCACCGTCGTTGTCCTGGAAGAAGATGGGGTCCGAGACCGCAGCCGTCACCACGGGGACGACGACCACTGCCGCCGCCGTCGACGTCGCTGCCGAGAGCACTGGCGGCAAGAGCGACGGTGCCTCGTCTTCGCTAAGGAGTAGCAGTAGCAGTAGGTACAGCAGCAAATTCACCAGCAGCTATGGGGGCCGGTCGGGTGGTACCATGAGCAGGTCGAGAACCACGGCCTCCTGGTCCAGCCAAAAGGTGGCCCGCCGGTGGGCCAGTGAACAAAGCCGCCGGAAGCTGCAGCAGCAGGAGGAGGCCGCCGGGAGCACAGGGGAGGAGGAGGAGCAGGACACGGAGGAGGCGGGCGAGGGCCGAAATGGTGGTGCAGGCGGGGAGGGTGCATCATCATCCTCGGTGCCCCTGCCGGCGTCATCGTCCGCTTTCGTGTACGCGGACAAGTACCGGCAGTGCGGGCCTGAGTGTGCAGAGGCTGCGGCGGCGTTCTTTGCGGCGGACCTGCAGCTGCTGGGCTGGGAGGGGCCGGGGGCGATGGGGGTGGGGGTGCGGGAGCAGGGCGCGCGGCTGGGGCAAGGTGGCCAGGGAGGTGGTGGCCGCTAGCGTACGGTGCGAGGTATCGCCAGTGGCAGACGATGTGCAGGAGGCGCGTGCTTTGTCTTCGGGAAATTGTGGTTGGACTGCATGGAAGCTCATGCATACCGGTACAAGACGGAAGCATGTTGGCTGGGCCAGGCAAGTTCTGGGCATGCCTTTTGCCGTGATTGGTGCTTGCGGTGGCTCCGGGATGAGATGGCATGCGTGTGGCGCACGCGTCATCGTGGGGCAAGTCAGAGAGGGCCAACACACCTGCTGTCGTGGTACCTTGGTTGCGTCTACAATGACATGCGCGTGACTTGCTCTCTTACACATCGGCATTTGCATTAGCTAGGGCTTGCATGTCATGCCCCAAGCAATGCTGCACTGTTGTGGTCGTATAGAAAGTTGTCCTTGCTAGGGTACGGTAGACGCTACCTTATACTATAATACACGCATTTCCGTGCGTTACCTCGGCATGTCGTACTACCCAGTGTGCGTTGCACGCGGGGGTCGCCCAGTGTGGTTGCAAGGTGCCATGTGACGGACATGGTTAGTCCTCTGGAGATGCACAACCTCCGGGCACGCTACGCGCTGTGCACGCCGGAGGTGGTCCAAGGGTGGTCAGAGCGCTTAGACGTCGAATGCAACCATGCTAGCTGCTCAAACCTTGCGAGGAGCTGGCCTGGGCGTCAAAAGCATTCATGCCATAGAGCGGAAGACCAACATGGGTTCCGAATCAAAGGATGCGCTCATTGATAAAGGCCACAACGGCAGCACAGGGCGCGTGCAGCCATCCCAACAAACAACCACATCATGTATCAGTGTGTGCCGTATCACCACCAGCCCACACACCACGCAGCACCCTATGCCTTACCCCCCACGCCCCCAGCTACCATGCCCGCCCCTCGCGTTCATGCTCACGGCACCGTAGTGTAACACCGTGACTGAGACCGAACTGTTGCTACCGCCGCTATTTGAATCACTGCAGCCGGTAGGGCTGACCACTCCATCCGCGCACTCCCCCAGGCCACCTGTATAGCCCCTGAAGCGCAACACCCAGGCGCAGGTAGGCGCTCAGCACACGGCCGGCGCTGCAGCTGGCACACCATAGGAAGAGACGAAAGCGGCAGCCAGCTGCAAGGCTGCAGCCTCCAGGAGCGTGGCCGCAGGCGTGGCGCATGGTGTTGGCGCGGTCGGCCAGGCCGCGGGGCAGGAGCAAGGGCGTAGCTAGGTGCTGGGTGTGAGCCCGACGCAGGCTGAGCCATAGTCATAGCCCTGCGGTCAGCTCTGCCGTACGCACGCCGCACATGGCCCGGACCAGCTGCCCACAGCTGCAGGGGAATGGCGAGGACAGGGGCCGTCCTGTCAGTGATGTCGGCGATGTCGGCCATATGTGTGCTACTTCCGCAGGTGAACATTGGGGGAAGCAGGAGAGGGTGCACGCCGCTGCTGGGGTGGATGAGCGGGCTGGGGTAGGGAGAAGGCACCGATTAAGATCCCGGGCTGTGCTGCGGGCCGAGGAAGTGCAATAGGCGCACTGCATACGAACAGGAGGGCGCCGCTGGACTTCCAGCAGCGAGGGGCTGCTGCACAGCTGTTGCTCCTGCTCCTGCTGCACCCTGGGCGCCTTGCCCTTGCCGCGCTGCCGTGCTGCAGCGGTAGGCTGCAGATGCCGGGTTGAACGGTGTACCGTACACGTCCCCGTTACCCTGCAGCCAACCCTGCGGCGGGTGATACATGACATCCTGTCAGTAAGGCAATCCACCGCAGCAGAGCATTGCCGTGCGACCAGCCAGCCGTGGGGAGCATTAGCAGCGCACAAAGCACTACCGGTACGCACAGCAGCCGCTGCTCGCTGCCTTGCACTTTGCACAAGACCCCCCCCGCCTGAGGATCCCACCCTCCCTGCCCGCTGCACAGAGTGACCACGCCCGCTTAAGAACCTCTACCTTGCCCTTCCGGTCGCCCACACCTTTCCCCACCAGTCGTTGCTGAGCTGTAACCTCGCCCTCCCCCAGGCAACCGGTACCGCTGTTGCCGCCCTGCAACCCGCCCCCTTACCGCTGGCCCCGAGTCTCTCCCACACGGTGAGGCGAGGGTGCAGGGTGCAGCTGCGTCACGCCGCCGCGGGCCGCGCCAGCACGTCGCTCCGCAGCAGCCACTTCTCGCAGCCCCGGCCCACGGGTCGACCCTCGTGCAGCAGGCAGTCGGCGCCCTGCGCGTAGGTGGGTGGCCCCCAGGGGATCAGGGCCAGAGCTCACATCCTGGCTGCACCAGCTGCCGGAAATCTTCAGATGTATGGCAGCCCCATGCACCGAACTGCCTTTACTAATCATTCATTATCATTAACTGGCTAAACACAGTCCATTAGTATGTATTGCCCCACCTGCGCGTGCACCACCACCAGGCCCTGCTCAGGCGTGATGCTGAGTACCTCCCTCCCCCGGCTGCGGTGGAACACCGTCTCGCCGCCTGCGGGTGTACAGGGCGATAACTGCGGCGTGGAAAAGCGCTGTGCGAGCATGGCGTGTAGGGGACGGAGGTAAGCAGCAACCCAGAATAGTGCGCACAGTCTTACTGGAAGCACTGCACTGCGTGGCGACGCGGGCTCAACCGCCAACTTTGCAGGTACGTTTGCAGCCCTGGCTGCGTCTCAAGGGCGGCTGCGGATGCTTCTCGCGCCCCATGCAAAACTCAGGGCGACAGGCAGCATAGCCTGCATAGCAGCGCGTTTCTGGCATGGCTGCACACCAACCATCCGCCCACCGCCCACCTGACGGCACGTGGTTGAGGTACAGCAGCAGTGTGTAGCAGGAGGTGAGGCCCGTGGCGGGGCACACGTCCTCCTCGTCGAAGTGCGGCCCGAAGCCCTGGCCCTCCTTGTACCTGTGCGTTTAGGACCGAGGTGAGTACAGGTACTAACGTGGTAGATAGCGGCTTGGATCCTCAAATGCGCGAGCCTGCACCACTGCCATCCCAACCCACATGACCAAAGCGGCCTACCCACGTGACCAAGTGCGCTGACGGCGACAATGCCAGGATCATTGTACGGCACCCCGCGCGACACTGGCCTAGGAGACGCGCATAGCGCACCTGTACACGCGCCACTTGGCGTTGAGTCCTGCAGGCACCTCTCCCCGCGCGGTGCGGGGCAGGCCCTCGGTGAGGGACCCCGAAATGGCGGCCCACACTGCCGCGCTCAGCTCTGGGCTACGGAACTCCACACGGTCCACGTCCCGCCATGCGATGCCCCTTGTCTGGGGGTGAGCCACTCGCGTCAGTGAGCAGCTTGCCTGCAAGGGGAGCGTTGTAATTGGATGGGGTAAAAGTAAACGGACGGAAAGGGCAGGCTGGGCATGGTGCAGCGGCCTGTCATAAGAGGCAGGGCTGCATGCCTGCAGCGACGCAAGGGAGAGCCATCTCATATATGATATTTATATGAACGACTGAACACACCTGCAGATGCTGGAGTAACGCGTTGCACTCTGTCGCTGATAGAGCATGGTGCAGCGCGAAGATAGTTGGCGCCTCAGCAGGATACAAGCCCTGCAGCTCAATCCCATGTTTAAGAGCAAGCTTTGGCAGTCTTGCTGCGCGGTTGCCACCGGGCTCCCCGCTTGGTTGCTGCCCCCTTCCGGCGCCCGATGCACCAGGGTTGTCTGCTCCTGCGCCTGCTTGCTTCCCAACCTGCTTACGAGGTGGCATCTTTGATTTGATAGACTGTAATGCAAGGGCCCGGCAAGAATGGCATCTTGCTGCAGCTGCAGACCTGCTGTGTGCACATGTCACGTACGGCCGTCTGGCGCAGCAGACTGGCAGGCAGTGTGTCCGGGCACGTTGCACACCAGCTGCATCATCTACCATGGGAGAACCATTATGTCCAAGGGCTTTTGTGATAGCAGAAGAGCCACGTTACGGCTTCCTTGCAGCTCATGGGCGGGTCACAGCGCAGAGAGGATTGCCCCGAAACCAGCCTCGTGCCGGGAAAGCCGCGGCGAGCCACGGCAATTGTTGTTCTAGGTTCCCGTGCTGCTGCTCTTCATTTGAACACTATGAAAATGTAGTGCAACCTCAGCCTGCCGGGTGGTTCTCAATAGACAATCTTCTTTCAAAAATAACAAGAATAGTATAATATGTTCAGTAAATGCTTTCAAACCTTGCGGCTATGTGTAGGGCTCCTGCTCTTGTCCTTCAGCATGGCGCGTGGCGGAAAGTTGAGCTACTGCGAGCTGCATCCTGCGATTGAGGATCAAATAAAAAAGGACGTAAGCGTGTGGGGTACTGATGGCATTACGGAGGACGTCGTGCAGGTACGAGTTGGCCGCACCTTCCTTGGGTTTTGGGTGTGCTGCACCCCCCAAAACCAGGCGCCCACCCGGGTGCACGATCCGCTCGCGGCCCCCTGCACGCCACCGCTTCGCCCACACTCGATTAATGCCTCTGTCAAGTCCCCATGGACTGTTTGTCCCCCGTACGACGCGACTGCAAACAACGCCCAGCCGTTCTCCTGGCTCCAACCCCCACCCCTCAGAGCATGAGCAAGCACTGCAACTCCACGAAGCGTCTGGAGGAGAACTGCGCCGTGCAGGTGCGTACGCAAGGAGTTGGACGTGAAAAGGAAGCGGTTTGGGTCCACGTACTTCTCGTCGTAGACGGTAGAGAACATGTATGGGCTGATATGCTTGCGGTACTACGTACGGTTCAGCCCTGGCTTGATTCCGGTTACGCACCGTGCCCCATGCTGCCTGCAGGCCCAGAGGATCACTGTGTTTGGGGGCAGCGTATACCTGAACAACCTTATTCGATCAGACAGGTGCGATCGGCTGCCTGCTGCATGCGGTGCTGCGTATTGGCGTGACACTCGTGCTGAAGTAAGGAGTGTGGAGCTGGACCTAGCCGGGCACGGCAGGACTCCTGACGCTTCGCTTTAATCCTGCGCCCCGCACGTGCCACGTGCCATGTGTCCGCAGGCTGGGCCCCCACGAGCACATTGGCCTGCTGGAGGAGCTGTACGAAGCCAGCCAAGTGTACAAGTGGGTTAGGGCGGGCGACTCAATGCAACGGGGTGGGCGTTGCAGTGAGTAAGAGGGTTGAAGGCCACAGGGCCTGCGGCGCTGAGGGCTTGGGTCAGAGCATCACAAGCGGGGTAGGAGCGTAGGACATGCCGTCGGAACAACTTGTCGGTAGCACCGCATGGCCGCACGGTATGGCGCCTGCAGTTGTATGAGGCGTCCATGTGCGAGCTCATGATGTGGCAGTGTAAGACACCACAAACGGCACAGCAAGCAAGCTGATAGCGCCTGTACGTAATCCTTTGTGCTTCCCAACTCCCAGGCTTCCAGACGTCGAGTTCACCCAATGGATCGGTAGGTGTGTGCGCCAGCTTAGTGCGGTAGTGTTTGACTGCAGCCTGTCTGGCGACATGGCTGCCGTTAGCCGCAAGCCCCTGCCATGTCCTTCGACACCTCCAAGGGTTAGGAGGCGTACCTGCTATCGGCGCGCTTACCCTCAACGACAAACGTTGACCTCCAGTGACACACCCTGCGTGCCTCATTACATGTCTTGCCCCGCTGTGCACCAAGACGACCACCCTCCGGCCGAGACCAACCTACGGGCTGACGGCACCGTGGCCTGGCCCCACCCGCCCCACCGCCTGCCGCCTGTGGTGTCGTGGGGCAAGGGGCAGGGCAACGGGGTCCTGCTGGTGCCGTACAGCGGAGCATTCAGGTGGGGCGCATCATACGGCTCGGAAAGCTGTCATCTGCACTTCGATTCGCACTGTCCGCGCGTTGTCCTCAGTGGTGCGCAGATGGGCCCTCCCGTGGCTCTAGCGAAACTGTTCCTTCCATCCCCCCTGTAGGTGCAGTGCCGCTCCGCGGTTACCCTCCTGCAGGTGCCTTTTGCCTTGCTTCTCGCCTGCCGCCAACCTCGCTCTCCGCAGGCTGGCCGTTTCCGCTTCAGTTACTTGTCCGCTCCGTGGTTGCCCCCCTGCAGGTGCCCCGAAGACTCCTTTGATGCGCTGCAAAGCGTGCTAATAGATACAAAGCAAGGGGTGCCTTGGGAGGAAAAGAAAGAGGTGCGGGGCTCCGTACGATTGGCTGCACACAGTGCATGATGGGTTCGCTGATGCTGGGCAACGATGCAGGCCCCGCTGGCGTTGCCCCTAATCATGGTCTTCTTTGAGCACCTGGCGATTCTGCTGCCCGTCATAGCACGCTCTACCGGCGTTACGCGAACCCTTCGCTGTACCTGGGTCTGCTCATGGCCGTCCTTGCTGTATAGCACGCAGTCACAATCAAAACGGTAGCTGGTACACGCACCTTGCCTTCCTTTGCCTCGCATGCCAAACATCCGCGTCTGTGCGACCCTTGTGGCAGGTGGCGTTCGGGCGGTGGAGCGGGTTCTGCACCTTCTACTACACCGACGGCGGTTTCAAGTCGGCCGACGGCAACCGCGTCCCCTGCCCACGCACCTACCTAAACGACCTCTCGGACAGGAACCCGGTACGGGAACCGGCTTGCGATTGCTAGCCTGCTCTGGCGCCCGCATCGTGCGTGTTATTCCCACCCGGTCTGTGCAACCAATGTTGACCTCCAGCGAGGTTGCCTTGCTGCGGCCGCGCCGTCGTTCCCTGTCTTGCCTCACTCCTTAAGGGTGGGCGTATGGAAGAACACGTGCGGCATACCTGTTGCTCCCTGCCTTCGCCACGCACCCGCTTTACCTTGCTGCGCAGGACCTCATCGACGCGCACGACCTGTCCCGCGCCCACCCCGTGCCCCTGGCGCACCAGCCCACCTACAAGTACATCGTGTCCACAGATGGTGAGTTGTGTCCACAGACGGTGAGTTGAGCTACCAGGAACGTGACGGCGTGCACTACACCTTGGCCAAATGTACCAAGGCGCGGAGGCGGGGTTGGTAGCCCAGTGCGTGAAGCTGTGCGTACGGTAGTTTGTGCACTGTGCGGGCGCGCTGCAGCATTTCGCCACGTGGATTGCTACAGTCGCCAGGCGCCCCGCAGGGCACTCTGCTGCACGTCCGACGTGGCACGGCGCCCGGGACGCTGCTCAAGGGGCATAACGTGTTCTACTACCGTAGTACCCTGAGCACACGCTAAGCCGCATGCTGACTGCTCGCTTCTGTACACTTTAATCCGTCTAAACACAAAGCCGTGCTTCTGTACACTTTAACCCGTCTAAACACAAAGCCGTGCTTGTGTGCATGCAATGGGCCACAGGCTGGTCCATCAGCTCCAAGTTCGACAAGTATCTGTTGATGGGAAGCACCGTGTTCAAGGTTGGGTGGTCCGGGGCCCAGGATCTGGGCTAACCACGCAGCCACGTGTTGCGTTGCAGTCTTGCGTAGGCGTTTTGCGTGGCGCAGCGCTGACCTGTACCTTCCTCCCTCCCAGGCCGCCTCGCCGCGCTTTGGCTTCTTCTACCCCGCGATCAAGCCCTTCGTGCACTACGTGCCCTTCATGACCAACCACTCGGATGACCTGGTTGACGTAAGTGGCTGAGCACCTCCGGACATCTGCAACGCACGTGTGTGCTTGAAGGATTACATGGGCGCAGCAGTACCGTAAGTCTACCACCCAGCCAGTAAAGGATTGCCCCACAAGGCCCCCCACACCTGCCACCATTAGCATCGATGGCTCGCATGCTCCACCTTGTGCACCAGGAACGCACCTTGGTGTATACCTCACACCCATGCCCGGGGGCATGCTGCCTCTCTCACGCCCAATTAAGCTTTCCCCTAAGTCAAGCAGCTGAGCTCTTGAACTAGGAGTCTTTGCCGTCCTGCCGCGCGAGTGCCCTGATGCCTCGTACCCCTTGGTGCCTTGCACCACCTCCAATGTTTCCACTAACTTCAACCCTCCAACCCTCTGCCTTTCCTCCCCTTGCTGGCCCAGGCTGTCAAGTGGGCCCGCGCGCACGACGCCGACGCACGGCGCATTGCTGAGGAGGCACGTGCCTTCGCCCTGAAGCACCTCACGCGCCCCGCCCGCCTGTGCTACCTGTTCCGCCTGCTCACAGAGCTCAGCAAGCAGTTCAAGTGGGTAGAACCCCAAAGGGGCCCTCCGGGGCCCAAAGGGCCGGGGGGCGCCTACAGCAGGGCTAGTGACTAGGGTGAAGTCGGTGGGCGCAGGGGTGAATGGGCGTGGCGTGCATGGCTTGACCTTGTGTGGCTCATGCTGCCCTTTGTTTGGGGAGTGGAGGACAAGCACCCCACTTGGCGTCAGGGTGACCTCGTAACCTTGCTACCTGCCTAGCTCCTTGAAGTACTGTAGCTGTTTGTTCCTGGCCTTGGCTCGCGACCCCTGCATGTGCCCACTGTGCCGTACTGAACCTGCAGGTACCAGGTCAGCTGCCGGACGAGGAAGCTGTGCGTGCCGCTTGTGGAAGAGTGAGTACGGCAGTATGCATGCGGAGCTGCCACCTGCGGCTTCCACAAGCGAACCTGTACTGAGGACCTCCAGAGGCAAAAGGGTAGAAGGGTGGCGGTCACACCACCGCCCAGGGGCCCGTCTGCGGCCTCACGCGCAGGCCTGCCACCTGCACATGCATGCAAGCACCAACATGGCCGGACGCATTGCACTGTAGCTGTCCGCTGCATTGGCGTTCCCGTACCCCCAGGCTCAAGTTCCTTGCCGCATACCCCAGCAGCAGCGGCTCCTGCAGGTAAGTTTCGTGGACCGATGCAGAGCAAGGCACCCCTGCCACGCGCCGTGCCTGCGTCGTGCTGCATAATCCAGCGTATATTCTTCCGTGAGTTGAAGTGTTCTGACAGGTTCTGGCAGCTACACAGTTCCACTTGCCTAACAAGTCCCTCTGCTCACTGTACTCCCGCACTGCCTACCGGTACCTGCTGCCGCACAGGTACCAGGATGTGCTGTCCAAATACGCCGCCAGCGACCCCTCAGCCTGGACTGGGGACCCCGAGGCGAGCTATGAGAAGCTGCGTGCCCTGCACGAGGACCCCATGCACTGGCCCCGGGACGACCTGCGCTGAGCCCTGGGAGGCCTGGGTCCCTGGGCCGCATAGCGCCTAACCTTGCGCCCTCAGCCCTAGAGCCTTCTGTGCTGTGGCCTGGCGCCTGGCGGGAGACACCGTGGCGTACCAGCCGGCCAGTGCCCACTGCGGCTCGTGCTGGGCACATGTGCTGAAGGGCGCCAGCTTGGATGAGGGGAAAAGAGGTGGAACGCATGCAGTGAAGTTACATACGGTAGGTGGGCACGTGTTGCTGGCGTTGCGTATTGGTGTGCCGGACCACGGTGCTTCCACGGCCATGCACCCTGACATGATGCGTGCGCCTTTTGTTATTGGCATGTATGGTAGATTGAGTGTAAGGGACTCCGTAACGGGGCAAGGGACCCAACGCTCAGGATGTCCCTTCGGCTGCTGCACGGTGTTGGGATAGGCGAGCCCTGGGCGAGCGCACAGTCTCACTAGCTACAAGCGTTGCCGCGAGCGTTTCCCGCATATGATGTCGGACTGGGAATAGCTGTAGTGCTTTCGTGCCGTTGGGTGTTACTGTGCGATGCGTCCGAGTAATGCGGACCGCAACTCTGCAGAGTCAACCCACGGCGGCCGGTGGGCGGGACGGTGCCGCACAGGAAGGCAGGGGAGACCTGCTTTGCCGTTGCCGGCTTGTGATGTCCGGTTTGTGATGTATGTAGATCACATATATATCTATGTACTTGGGCTGCTCCTGCGTGTCCGGGCCCGTTTCCACACCATTGTCCAAACCCTGGATGTGGAAAGGGACTTGCGCCTGACAATGCACTCGGGCGCACAGCTTGCCGCGATGACGACATCCCAATCACTGCGCACGTAGAAGCGCATGTAGAAACTGCCCCGAGCTGTGAGGTCCTTCCCAGCCGTGTTCTTCCCGAAGCATCTCCCCTTGCCACACAGGGCTCGAAGCTTTGCATACTACATTTCAATGCGTCTTTAATAATGCGATCCCTAGCGTCACCGGCTGCGAGCAACACTCCGCAAGCCTTCCGGCATGTTGCGGGACAAGCCTCTACCTCGCAACCGCAACGGTCTTTGTACACCTGCCCTATACTACAACAATTAGCTAGGCAAAGGACATGTCGCTTATCGCGCAGCGCAGTTGTGCATGTGAAGGACGAACTGTCACCCGAGTCCCAGACTGCCAGCTCGGCGGGAACGAAGCGAAGGCAGCGCGACCTGTATGAAAACTACCGGACAACAACGCCTTGGGATCAGCAGAAAGAGGCCGACCGACATGCAAGGCGCATGGTGCGTGCACGCGCGTAACAGGGAGGGAGTGACGCAGGGTGGTAGGATACACTCCTTGGCCCGCTGTTCCCTGCCTTTATGAAGCACATCGGTTGGTCAGACTAACCGAGCAACAGCTGGTCAGGTGACTGTCAGAACACCGCGGTCTTTGCTTATGGTGGCATGCCACCAGGCCGCTCTACGCTCCACACCTGTCCACACCTGTCCAAAACGCGCCTGATCCGCACGTGCCGAACACGGCTAGCTACCAGCCCATTGACATACGTGGTCTTGTCGCTCGGGCCGTACTGTCGTCCCGATTCGCAGTTGGTTCGCTGTGTTTTCGGTGCATGCGTGTTAAGGGGCATGGCGTCTGCAGTCTGCCACGCCCCTTGTGGGTTGGGAACGCACCTGAAGAGGTACCCCCTCCCCCTCCCCCGTGCGCCCTGCCCGCCCTAGACCTTCGTCTTCGACGACTGGAAGCGCCACCGCAGCAGCCACCGCTACCTGTACCACGTCAAAACGCTTGTCGAGTAAGGAGGTTGCAACAAGCCGTACGTGGCTGGGACCGTACTCGCCATTCGTGCCTACCTCCCGGCCGGCTGCAGCACCTGTTATCTGCACAAGGACATGTTGTTGACAGATCCCCTTGTAACAAGCCAAGCCCCGTCCTTGGCATGCAGGTCGGGCATCGTGCGAGGCATCGCAGGCCCCGTGCTGTGGGTGACGCTCTTTACGGCGGGTGAGTGACCCGTGGGCCTGCACCCGCACATACACTGGAGTTTCCCTAGGCAGCATGACAAAGGGAATGTTGCAGCCGTGCAAAACCCGCAAGCCCGAGCCCCGTCCCCAGAGCCCTGGACTGGGTGGTAGGGAGCCTAGTTGCAGTCACGTCGCCACTCACCCGGGCAATGTCCCTGTTAGCCAAAGCTTTAGTGGCACACCTTAACAGTCGATGCCAATGACAAACGGTAGCCCGTACGAGCAGATGATCTCCACACGCCGCGGGTTGGCGAGAGCTCTCGGCATGCCATACTGGTTTCTTCCACCCTCGCATCCCTAGCCTGACCCCAATCCTGCGCCTCCCTGGGGCGCAGTGGTCGCGGCCCTCAACGTGGCGCACGCCGCCGCCCTGCTTCCCGCCTGGGTGCCCACAATGCCCTGCATCGCCATTGAGCCGGTGCAGCTCACAAGCATCGCGCTGTCGCTGCTGCTGGTGCGTGCGCGCGTTGGTGTGTGGGGTGGAGAGCCCTGGCATGCATGCAGGGGAGGGGCAGCTATGAGGGATACGGTCCTGTTGGCGAAAGTTCTGCGCTGTTCATGCCTACACGTCATGACGGGTGCACGTGGGATGCGCAGTAGCGTGCCATGCCGGTGCCGAAATCTGCACTTATTGGTTTGGTCCTAAATTTGCAGACGCCGGCTGCAACTTACAGGCGCGTCTGGCCTCGGTCGCCCCGCGTGCAGGTGTTCCGCACGAACGCCAGCTACGCGCGGTGGGACGAGGGCCGCCGCTCCTTTGGAGCCATCACCACTGTCAGCAGGGACATAGCGCGGCAGGTGGCTGGGGGCGGGGTGGAGGGGTGGAGGGAGCGGGGTATGCGAGCAGCGGACATCATCAGTCTGATCAGGGAGAGGGACCGCGTTTGAGGACAGGGGACAGGAGTGCGGCCTGTTACACCTCTGCGCTACACACCACATATGGCTAAGTCAGGGCCCGGGCGGTGTACACAAACCGATGCGGTGAAGCAGGCCTGGCGCACGCTTTGGCCCCAGTGTGCAAGGTGAATTGCACGGCTCACTGCTAACGCGCCCACACTGCAGGCGTTTGCGTGGTTCCGGACCGACGACGCTGACAGCCGGGCGCGTCTGGGGCGGTGGCTGGTGGCTCTGGGGCGCTGCACCATGGTGCACCTGCGGGAGGAGCACTGCATGGAGGTGGGGCGGAGCAGGGGGCGGGGGACCAGGGGGGTGGGGGGCACGGGAAGGCACGGACTTCCGCACGGCCTGCTAGCACCGAACCCGGGAGGCGGCGTAGGAGGGCATGGCTGCGAGGAGCACTGCATGGAGGTGGGGCAGGGTAGGGGGCGAGTGTTAGGTGATAGGAAGGCAGGTGCAGTCGATGGCGGTGGTCGTTGGTGAGGTGGGCACAGGAAGTCGGGCCCAGTCCCTTGGGATGGGGCCCAAGGGCGTAGGGAAGGTCATGCTCAGGCGGCGGATATACGCATGATGAAAGGGTAGCCGTCCCGAGGGCGGCATGTGCATGGGGGATGCTCTCCTGTAGGGCAAGTTGGGCGCCTTGTGCGCCAGGCGTAGCACCCCTGCTGCTCATCCTTACTGATGCTCTGTGCTGGCCGCAACTGTGCGGGCAAGATACTGTTCGTCACAAGTGGTATAGACGTTGGAGCACAGCGGCAGTTCCTAAGCTGCTGAGTGCGGGTATTTTCCCCACGGCTTGCAGGATGAGCTGCGGGGCGTGTTGGAGCCCTCGGAGGTGGAGGCGGTCACGTCCGCCATACACGCGCCCAGCTTCTGCCTGCAGGTGGGGGCAAGGGCACGCCGGCCAGCATGCCAGTCAGATAGTCAGCCAGGTATAGGCAGCCAGGCAGCCTCGCTAAATAAAGCAAGGGGCTCAGGCGACCCTCTCCTCCGCTTTACAGCCTGCCGCTTACGTTCGCATGCAGCATATGCGGTGTAACCTACCGTGTGCTACCGGCCATGAGCATTGTGCAACTGTGCGCTCGTTACCTGACCTGTGCTCCTCCCGCCCTGCCCAGCGCAGATGATCAGCTACACCATTAGCAAGGCGGGGCTACCGCAGGTGGGTGCGGGCGTTGTGGGAAATCATCTTACACGTCCGTGGGCACTGTGCAGCTGATTAGGCATTGCCGTGGCAGTCCTGGGCGGCCACAAGCCTCTTGATTTGGCCTTACAGTGGAGACGGCAGCGGCTCGTGGCCCCGGTGCTGCTGCTGTACCGGTGGTTGCACCTGGCCCTAGTCCTGCTGCTGCTGCAGGGTAGCGGCACCAGGGCCAGGTGCAGCCACCGGTGCAGCAGCAGCACCAGGGCTATACGCCGCTGCCGTCGCCGCAGCAGGCTCTTTTCTGTAGTCCATAGCTCCTCCCGCTGTGCTCCTCCTTGTCTATCACCCATGCCGGGACATGCCCTCGTTGGAGTTGCAACGCTTCTACGGTTACCGTATGGCCCAGCCACGCACGCTTCTCGGCGCTGCTATCATTACGAGGGGCGGACCGTCCTGCCTACACCCACAGCCCCCACCCGCCATGCCTCCACATACTGTACACACAGTATTAAAACGCGCCTCGTGCGTACCTTGCCACCTTCTTGTATGCGCAGGAGCTGGTGATCCGCATGGACGAGAACGTGTCCCGCCTGACGGACGCCGTGTCTGCCTGCGAGCGCATCCTCAACACGCCCATCCCGCTGTCGTACACCCGCCACACGGCGCGCTTCCTCATGGCCTGGCTGGCCTGCCTGCCCTTCTGCCTGTGGACCTACTGCGGGCCCGCCATGGTGGGTTAACAGGTCGAGGAGGGCGGAACGAGGGAGCGTTGGTGCGGGGCAGGAACGGGCTGTATGCATAGCAGGACCATGGCGGACCATAGCGGAAAATCCATATACCGGCAGCAAGGTGCTCTTCTTTGTACCACAACTTACGGACAGAAGCCACAAGCCTGTCTACCACAACTCACGTACAGAAGCCGAAGTTCTGTGAGTAGCAAGCACCACGCGCTTCAAGTGCTTAGCCTCGGCCAGTACGTGGTTGTCATGCGGCCTGTCCCTGGACCCCTACCCGCAGGTGCCCATCGCCGCGCTGGTTGCGTTCGTGCTGCTGGGCATCGAGGAGATCGGGGTGTACATCGAGGTGCGTACCTGAAACGCTCTGCTGTCAGTACAGCAGGCACTGGCCTTACCTAACATAGGACACACCGAGCGAGGTAGCACCCTCAAGGAGCCGGTGCCTCCCTGACGTATGTGCCCTGTGTTGCGCACTGACCTGGGAAACGCCTCTAGCACGCGTGTGAGTACAAGTGCTCCTGGCAGGTATCAGTGCCAAGGCACCTGGTCAGCATCATGCCCTTTGCGAGCAACTCATCGTAGCGCGTCGCCTGTAATAGAATGCTAACGGCTCTGCCTGTTCCTGGCCCCTGCCCTTCTCCGCTGGCGGATCATCGCCTACGATACACCGTACCCACCCAACCGTGCAGGAGCCGTTCAGGTGAGGACGTTTAGGCTTGGCTTCAGGCATGCTGCACGCCGTGTTTATTTGCAGCCGCGCTCCTGCCTCGAACACACTGCAAGCCAGAAACATCGCGTGGTCTCCTGTCGTACAACACTTGGCATGACATGCTTACTGGCCCCATGCCAGTACCACTTGCGCTGCGTGTGGTGTGTGAACACATGTCACATGCACGCCGTGCCCGCCTTGCTGGTCCGCGCTGCAGCATCCTGGCGCTGGAGAAACTGGTCAACAAGCTGGAGAACATCATCAACGCCATGGCCCGAGACTGCATGGTGGGCTGCTGTTGCTGCTGGCCCTCCCTGTGCCGTGTGCCTACGTACCGTGCTGTACCTGTGTGGCGCTGCATGTTTGCTGTACGGCACGGGGATTACGGCTTCAGGGTCACGGAGCTGCCTGGAAAGGTCAAAGCTGCTCAACACTACGTGCCGGGCATGGATATTGTTACGCCCCCATCGTGCACCCGTAGCATGGCGCCGTACCGGTACCACCCCCATAGCGCTGTACGTTTGCCGTCTTTACCTACCCCTACGTCTGATGGAACTCCTGGCCCCGCGCGGCCCCCATGCACAGGACCTGGAGCGGTTGGCGCGCGGCCCAACTGCCGGCATCTTCACGGCCATCTCACGCCCAGGCGGCAGCAACACCACCACCACCAACACAAGCACCAGCAGCGTGGCACAGGCCGCGACGGCATGAGGCCCCGCGGCAAGGAGGGTGCAGGGCGGCGCAAGGCACGTGGATGGCGATATGGTTGCAGGATGGTAGCTTTCCTCGTGGATGGGGCTGGGGTTCTGGAAGGGGGCCAAGACCATAAGACACTGGTGTCAGTTGCTGCGGGCCGTCTTGTGCTCGGTGTAGGCAGGGTGATGCGCGTGTGTTGTCTGGGGGGGTAGGCGGTGTGCCGGGTGCACGTGAAGGTGTGCAGTTAGTCAGTGTAGCTGTTGGTTAGCCAGGGGAAATCTCCCATGATGCTTGCAGGCTGACGGTGACGGCTCCTCGTGCTGAAGTGGTAACACTGCAAGGTTGCCGGATAACAGTTTGATTGCTGCGCGATGCAAGCCTGAAATTTGAGCAGCGGTGGCTGCGAGCCACGCTTAGTTTTTGGCACATGCAATACAATGGCATGTCGGAGGATGTCGGATGCTGCACAGATGATTGCTGCGGGTGTTCTAGCGCTCTTGTTGCGGTCACCCTTGCATTCTGTGTATACCTTTCGAAGGAGAAACGTTCGGATTGCGCGCAGGAGAGGCTGCACAGAAGAGGGGCCTGCGCAGCTAAACACGCGGTGTACCGGTATTGTGGGCAGGGGTAAAAGGGTTCGCTAGTGGAACCGGGCGGAACCAAGGGTGGAACCACTTCAGTGAAACCGGGTGAAAGCGTGGAACCAAGGGCCCTTGAGCCTCCGGCTCGTGCCTGGGTCGTTGCACTTGCGGAGGGGAGAACCCTCGCCGTGCAACACTGACTGACTGACTAGAACCAAGTGAGCCACCTGCAGATCAGTCCTCTGCTCCTGTTGCCTTGCGCCGCAACGGGCAGTGCATGGTAGACCTCGTTAGGCGTACCCTAGCCTACCACCATATTGGAGTTGCCCCCACCACCATATTGGAGTTGCCCCACGGGTGCAAGGCAGGTTGGGCATTTGTGTGTTACATTCCAGGTATTGCCACGCTTGGCCACACGGTTCTTAGGGGTCCCGACACCTATCAGGCAACTGGACTGCGCTCGTGGCGGGCTTGACATGGCATGTACCGCACGAGGGCGAACCTTGCCGTGGCCGGTCCATTAGACAATCGCGCAGTGCCACCAAGCGTGCCAACGACGGTTTACTCCTCCGACTATTTGGAAATCTGTACCGGCTTGTACCGCACCCCGCGGCAATGCGACGCTGCACGTTTGCCACCCACCAGGCTACCACCCAGGACCAGCCTCTGGGAGACCTTGCGCATTGCAAGCCCCCAGCCCACGCACACCGGCAGGGGGCCGCCTAGCCCAGCCTGGACCTGCCAAACTTCTCATGACATCGCAACAGTCCCTTGATCGACGAGCACGCAATATCACATGCGGTTACCAGGCGTTCACGGTCTTAATGTTGCCACGCCTACACGCGCCGACGAAGCTATCTGCGGTACGCGTGCGACCATCCACAGAGGCAGCAGCGCGCCAGTGAGATGAAAAGCAGCATATCAGTACGCCACCGCTACGGCGAGGCTCCTCTACGGTGCGTACTGCACGCACTGACTCAACCGCTACTAGCTGCTCCTAGTATCTGCCCATGGGCGGCTGGTTATGTGTATGGGAGGCATGTACTAGCGCCATGGTACATGTGCAGTGGCCTTGCGCCCGCCAGCGCAAGTACCTTTCCCGCTAAACAGAAGGAACGCGCCCTCATCAAATCACGTAACTGTCATCACCTCAAATCCTACGTAGTTCTCCCCTAGCAAGTACAGCAGTCACGTGTCCCACCATCATGTACCCGCATGTCCAACGAATCGAACCGAGTGCCCCCACGAGTTAATAGGGACGCAGCCAGCTGCTCGTCCGAGTCACATTCATCAATAAAGACTACGGTACAGCTGGTGAAAACCCATGCGGCGGGCGCACGTTGCCCTCACGGCGCAATGCCCGTCGCCGGGCAGGCCGCGTTCCCGTTGGGCGTGAAGTTGCCGTAGCAGGCGAAGTTGCAGTAGCGCTCCTCCAGCCGCCCGTTCTGCAGCCAGGTGCCGTTGGCCGAGGCCACGATGGCCGACACCGCGGTCTCCATGGCGGTGCACAGCGGCTCCGCGGACGCAAAGTAGCGCTCGTGCACTGCGGAGTGAGCAGCAGCAGCAGCAACAGCACGATGCACAGTTTCAGTATTAGTACACAGAGGGCAGAGTCACAGAGGTAACGTCACATCAGTGCGGCAACACGGCCTCATGCTGCGTTGGCCACCACATGGGGAGCCATGCCGGTGGTACACACCGGATCTTGGGCACACACAGCTACTGGAGTCGGAGCTCGCTCCCGCCCCGGGACATAGGCCTGCCATTGTGCCCCAAGATAGATTACTGGCCACACCCGTGCCGCCCGTGAGTGCTCCACTTGCCGCCACCTAGCCCCTAACACACTGCCCACCTGTGTAGCATGTGTTGCAGGTCTTGGCCGCCTTGGTGCAGTTGGAGTTCTGCGCCGACAGCAGCCAGCCCAGCACCACGATGACGCCCACCGCCACCCAGCCCAGGATCTCCACGATCATCAGCATCCTGCACACGCAAGGGGGGGGGGGGCAGGTACGAGTGAGGCACGAGTGTGGAGCGCGTAGGCTGCAGGCCTGATGTCCCCAACGACCGTTTGTCAAGGAGCACGTGGTGTGCTACCCTGCAGCAAGGCAAGTGGTGCTCTTGTCGTGTGCGCAGAGAGTGCGCAACTTACGACGCCCGCACGGTCACGTGCTGCTGGTTTAGTCATGCAAGTCCATGCTGGGTGCTGGCCCCACTCCCCTTACTAGAATTCCAGTCTCTGATCAACGCACCTGAAGTACGGCACGTCAGGCCGGAAGGGCCACGAGTAGAAGCGCACCTGCAGGTTAAATGCAGCAGGCGGGTGACAAGGACCACAGCGTCAGTGTCCGCACCACTTGTGAGGATGGGTACCGTAGTTGACACCTTTCCACAGCGCGCGGGCAAGCAGTACGTCCACGCCTCCACGCCGCGTGCCTACCATGAGGCCGACGTGCCACGTGTGCGTGGAGGCGTAGTAGCGCTGGTACAGCCAGCGCATGGGCGTCCAGCCGCCCAGGCAGGAGCGGCCCTGCCCTGTGGTGACTCCGCCCGGGGTGGGCGAAGGCGCGTCGGGGGCGGTGACGGCTGGCGCGCTGCAAGGGCGGTGTCGCCGAGGGGAGGGGAGTGTCAGGGCGCGCTGTGCGTGCACCGGAGTGCCCGGCAGCACACTAGGAGGGCGTACTGGGCAAACCACGGAGGGCTGAATGAGCGCTTCATTGCAATACTTTCCGCGCGCCGTAATTTGCTCCGAGGGCGAGGGCTATCCGATGGTGACCTACCCTGCGGCGCCCTCCCCTCCCATCACGGTGAGGGCGATGTCGTTGGGCCCCTGCTTCTCCGGCCTGTGCTCGTCCTTGGGCTTGTCGCCCTCGTGGCTGCTGCCGCTGTCGCGGCGCACCTTGCCTGCGGCAGTAAATGCAGGAAGGTTATTAGGGCGTTGCACTCGCACCAGTACTACCGGGTGGTCTGAAGTGAAAGAGTGCCATGACGCGGCCCTTATGCTGCGTCCAACTGCCACCACGCAATCGGGACACGCGCTTGCCAGACGGACCACAGGCCAAGTCCGGAAAAATGCCACCATGTCAGGCATGCTGCAACGCCTCACCGCTCGTGGTCTTGGAAGGGCGGTTGCCGTTGGTAGCTCCCCCCTGCTGCTCCTGCTGCTCGCGGACCGCCTCCTCCCTGAGGTCGGCGGTGAACTCCTCCACCTGGAGTGGAGAGGGAGGACAAAACATAGTACCAGATTAATGCATATTTTGGGGGTAGTCAGGGAGGAGTATAGGCAGCAAGCGCGGATCGTGCAGAAGAAGTGCACCGTGGGAGGGACGACGATACAGGCCCTAAGGCGATGCAGCCGACGGCGAAACGTCTGTTTCAGGAACAAACGCACTGAGACTACCGTTGGCATGGGGGGGGGGGGGGGAATGGGGTGTACCTAATCTAAGCG
>VFQN01000540.1_pt1 | contig 69497 bp, 124 predicted proteins | sample 3512371 | NCBI WGS metagenome assembly VFQN01 (sample SAMN10412370, study PRJNA504923) | tailings metagenome | isolation source: Replicate 2 from Balatoc abandoned mine | place: Philippines: Itogon, Benguet | collected 2017-08-28 | reverse complement strand
GGGGGTGGAGGGCGACCAGCTGCGCGGCAGGGGCACCACGGACTGCCTGGGGCACGTGGCGCTGGTGACGGAGTTCTTCAGGTGCGCGTGTGTATTAGGGTGTGTTGTGGAACACGGGACGCGGGTTGGAGGGTGACCAGTTTCACGGCCGGGGCAATGGGGCACCGCCCGCTAGATCCCTTGCTTGCTTGGCTGCAGGTACCTGCGTGTCCGAAGGTTTCATTAGGTGTCTGATTTGAAGGGCGGAAGTGGGGTGCAAGGCGCGGCAATCGAGAGGCAGGGGCATGTAGCACTGCCCCCCCCATTGGTTCTTCTGGTGCCCGTGTATTGGGGGTCCACCTGGGGCTGTGGGGCAGGATGCTGGCTGGACTTTGTCTGCTTGGTATACCCAGCGTGTGTATTAGCTGTCTGCGCGCAGCTCGGGCTGGGCACTCAGCCACCCGTCAACACCCCAGCCCTGCGGTGCAGCTGTCGCATGTGTATTAAGGCGGCAGCTCCGCAGCGGGGCTGGGGTGTTGATGGGTGGCTGAGCGCCCAGCCCGAGCGGTGTACGCGCAGCTAATACACACGCTGGGTACACCAGGTAAGGAACTTCCAGCCAGGGGGCAGGTGAGTACTTTCCTGCGTGGTTTTCGTCACGTACCTTGAAAGCCTGCAACCTGCCCTGCTGCACTGTGGGTGTGTAAGGCGCCGCCGCCTGATTCCGGCTGTGCCACTCTACCTACCTGCATGGCGCACCTAATTCCACAAGCTCTTTGCTTTGCGCGCACTCTCTGTCTCCCTGCTGCAGGCAGCTGGCCGAGCGCAGGCCCAGCTGCATGAGAGCACAGCGATTACATACCGGCAACCGTACATGGAGCGGCGCAATGCCTTGTTGTATGCTTTACTGTATCCGTCCACGTACCCTGCTTACTGCACACTCCCCGCATGCTGCCGCAGGCAGCTGGCCGAGCGCAGGCGCAAGCTGCGGCGCTCTATCGTGGGCGTGTACATCGCCAACGAGGAGAACAGCAAGGTGTGTGGTAGCATGCATGTGTGTTAGGTGTTGTTCGGCAGGTGGGTGTACTGGTTGTGCATTGCCAACGAGGAGAACAGCAAGGTGTGTGTGTTAGTTGTGTGGTAGCATGTGTATTAAGTGTTGGCCGGCGGCAGGTGGATGTACTGGTTGTGCATTGCCAACGAGGAGAACAGCAACGTGGGGCCGGCGGGGACGGCACGCAGCGCGTTGCGGGAAGCCCAGTACAACTTTTGCGCCGCCAGTCGCTTCATCCCCTACGTCCACCTGTCACGTACCGCCTTCGGGCACTTGTCAACCACATCCCGCCACACCCCGCGTCACCTTCCCGGAGCCTCCCCCCCACCTTCCTCGCCACCTTCCCTCCCGCCTTCCGCCTTCACGGCCCTTTCGCCCACATCCTGGTCACGCATTGGCATCGACAAGTTGGTGCCGCCGTACCACCTGACCCCTGATGACGACCTTCCCTCACGTCCACCCCCTCCTTCCCTCTCCTTTCTCCCAGCCCGTGTAGCACCTGCCGGGACCTGACTTCCCACTTCCTCCATTCCTCCCTCCCTCCCGCACCACACCGCAGATCCTGGGCATTGGCATCGACGAGCTGGTTGCCCGCGGCCACCTGGACCGCCTGCGCGCCGGGCCGCTGTACTGGGTGGACGTGGCGGACAGCCAGCCGTGCATCGGAACAGGGGGCATCGTGGCGTGGTCGCTCAAGGTGTGTGTATTAGGGGGTGTGTATTAGCAGGGTGCTGGGTGGGTGGGCGTTGGTCGGCAAGTGGGTGTGCTGGGTGGACGTGGCGGACAGCCAGCCGTGCATCGGAACAGGGGGCATCGTGGCGTGGTCGCTCAAGGTGTGTGTATTAGGGGGTGTGTATTAGCAGGGTGCTGGGTGGGTGGGCGTTGGTCGGCAAGTGGGTGTGCTGGGTGGACGTGGCGGACAGCCAGCCGTGCATCGGAACAGGGGGCATCGTGGCGTGGTCGCTCAAGGTGTGTGTATTAGGGGGTGTGTATTAGCAGGGTGCTGGGTGGGTGGGCGTTGGTCGGCAAGTGGGTGTGCTGGGTGGACGTGGCGGACAGCCAGCCGTGCATCGGAACAGGGGGCATCGTGGCGTGGTCGCTCAAGGTGTGTGTATTAGGGGGTGTGTATTAGCAGGGTGCTGGGTGGGTGGGCGTTGGTCGGCAAGTGGGTGTGCTGGGTGGACGTGGCGGACAGCCAGCCGTGCATCGGCACAGGGGGCATCGTGGCGTGGTCCCTCAAGGTGTGTGTATTATCGGGTGTGTATTAGCATATGGGCGTGTTAGGTGTTGGTCGGCAGGTGGGTGTGCTGGGTGGACGTGGCGGACAGCCAGCCGTGCATCGGCACAGGGGGCATCGTGGCGTGGTCCCTCAAGGTGTGTGTATTATCGGGTGTGTATTAGCATATGGGCGTGTTAGGTGTTGGTCGGCAGGTGGGTGTGCTGGGTGGACGTGGCGGACAGCCAGCCGTGCATCAGCACACGGGGCATCGTGGCGTGGTCGCTCAAGGTGTATATTAGCAAGGTTGTCGACAGAATGCACACCAGCCGCACGGTACGAAGTATGCACGGGCGGCGCAGCTCAGCGGGTGAGGACCTGTCGAACCGGGGGCTGCTCGCGCTTCCGAGCTGTGCTTACCCGGACCTTGCGTCACTAGCACTTTAGCGGCGTGCGGCAAGATGATCCATAGTGGGCTGCCGCACAATCCCACCACGCATGGCGCCGGCATGGTTAATGTGCTTTGCTTTGGCGCAGCGCTGGGTGCCTGCCGTGCCTGCCTGTTACCCTGCCCATCCCCATGCCTGATGACACGGAATCCACACGTCTGCCAACGCCCCTGCCCCTCGTTTGCCACCCAGGCGTACGGCAAGATGTTCCACAGCGGGCTGCCGCACAAGTCCATCAACCCCATCGAGCTGGCCATGGCGGCGCTGCAGCGCATGCAGGTGGGTGTGTATTAGGTGTGTGTTACGTGTGTGGGTGGGGACTGCCGGGTTGGTGCATCAACCCCATAGGACTGGCCATGGCGGCGCTGCAGCGCATGCAGGTGGGTGTGTATTAGGTGTGTGTCACGTGTGTGGGTGGGGACTGCCGGGTTGGTGCATCAACCCCATAGGACTGGCCATGGCGGCGCTGCAGCGCATGCAGGTGGGTGTGTATTAGGTGTGTGTCACGTGTGTGGGTGGGGACTGCCGGGTTGGTGCATCAACCCCACAGGACTGGCCATGGCGGCGCTGCAGCGCATGCAGGTGTGTTGGGATGTGATAGGGGGATGTGGTGGTACGCAGTGCCGACTAGGCGTAACATGGTGCAAAGCCGACAGGGAAAACCCAAAGGAGTGAGACGTGAGAGGCCGAGGAGGTGTTCAGCTGTTGTCGGCAGCAGGCGCAGAGTAAGGGCTGCTGATGCTGGTATCACCCACAGACACGCAGCAGCCGGGACTGAGCTGCATCCTCCAAAGCACGCGACCCGGGGTGTTGACAAACGGAAAGCTGTGCAGACACCCTGCTGCGTCGCCGCGGTTCTGCCTGTGCGGCACCTCGATTACGCAACCTCTTGTCAACAAGCCAACTCCCATGCCTTCCTGCTCCTTCCTTCCCCTTTTCCCAGGACCGCTTCTATGCCGACTTCCCGCCCCACCCTGAGGAGGCCAGGTGAGACGCATGCTGGCGCGTGGCGGCGGTCGCACGCGGGCGGCACGGTGTGGGCACGTGCCGCATGGCACGTGACACAAGCGGGATGGCACGTGGTGTCGAGCGCCTGCCCCCGCACGACGCGCACTCCTCGGAAGACCTCGTGCTCGCCTGTCATTGCACAAGGTGACATGAAGCGATGCAACCGTTTGGCACGTCTGCCGTACGCCACTGCCGTACATCCTACGGCTTCGCCACGCCCAGCGCTGTGAAGCCCATTACGCCCATGCACACGCCTGCCGTACAACTGCCGTACACACCCACCCCCCGTGCAGGTACGGCTTCGCCACGCCCAGCACGATGAAGCCCACGCAGTGGTCGTACCCCGGCGGCTCCATCAACCAGATACCGGGCGAGGCCACGGTGTGCGGCGACTGCCGCGTCACGCCCTTCTACGACATAAACGAGGTGCGTGGTGGTGCGCGAAGTTATGGTGCTGGGTGAGGGTGACATGCGGGTGCTGGGTGGCGCGTGGGGGCTGGTGGCACGTGTCAGTGCCACGGTCATGGCACGTGTGCATGCAGCAATGGCGTGTAGGTGTGGCCTGGGGGTCTGCGTGGCACGCCCCTGTGCGACGTCAGCGAGGTGCGCATGGGGCCTGCTGGCACGTGTCAGGGCCACGTGTGCGTGCAGGTGCAATGGTTTACCGTGCATCCTCCTCTAGGTCACGTCCAGGCTGCGCTCGTACATGGCTGGGATGAGTACAGACAGAGCCACCTACTTTGTCGCGTTGACTATTACTTTGTTCCTGCCCCCAAATGTTTTTTCTACCCCAGGTCATGTCCAAGCTGCGCTCCTACGTAGATGAGCTCAACGCTGCGGGGGGCGAGGGGGCGCTGGAGGGCTTACCCACCCAGGGGCCCTGCTCCAAGTGGGTGGGATGGGGACAGGGCGAGGGGAACTGAAGCGGTGGGGTGGGGTACCGGGAGGGGTCTAATGCTGGTAACAGTTGTGGCGGATCAGGGCACAGGGGACGGGCGGTGCCGGTGCATGGGTTCAAGGGTGGGGCCTCGTGAGGTGCTATGCCTGGTGGGCCATATGGTGGCAGGCGGATGCTGGTGGTTGGGGTGAGGGGATGGGGGTCGGGCCCATGGGCTGGAACACCAGGGAGAGCCTATGGGCTATGGCTCTGCGATACGTTAATGCAGGACCCGTGTCCTCCCGTTTTGCGCTTCCCAGGTACTCTCTTCCCGACGAGGAGCTCCGCGGGCGGCTGGAGCTGACGTTCTTTGACTCGTACGCCAAGGGCATCGCATGCAACCTGGACAGCGAGGGTGAGGGACAGGGGGGCGTGGCATGGGCCGGGCTGTGTGAAAGGGCGGAGGCTGCAACCTGGACAGTGAGGGTGAGGGGGGTATGCTACGCGGGGCGGGCCACGGTGATTGCGCACGGTGCATTGTTATTATCCTCATGTAGTGTGTATGACTATGACGGCTGTGCAGCCTGAGCACTTTTCTTCAGCTTCCCCCTTGAGGCTTGCCTCCCCTCTCCCCCGCTCCCCGCTCCCCCCTTCCCCGCCCACCTCAAAGGCTTCCACGCCATGACTGATGCGTTTGCCAAGGTGTACGGTGTGTGCAAGCCGTACGCCATCACAGGCAGCCTGCCGTGCATCCGGGAGCTGCAGGTGGGGGTTGGGTATAAGGAGTGGTGGGAAGGGTTGGGTGGTACACAAGGGCTTGGGGGGCAGGGCGTGGGAGCAGGGTCTGGGGGCGCAGCCTGCCGTGCATCCGGGAGCTGCAGATGGGTTTCGGGTGCGGGGTTGTGTTGGTTGGTACACAAGGGGTGGGGCCCAGGGCCCGGGGGCAGGGTCTGGGGGTGCAGCCTGCCATGCATCCGGGAGCTGCAGGTGGGTTTCGGGTGTGGGGCTGGGGTTAGAAGGAAGCGCGAGGTGATTCATCGTGTGGTACCTGAGAGGTGGGGCGCAGGGCGTGGGGGCAGGGCCTGGGGGGCAGCCTGCCGTGCATCCGGGAGCTGCAGGTGGGCGGCGTGGAGCACCGCCGTACCGGCACTGATTGCTTTAGTATGCCTGGCGAGATGTATTTAACTTGCGTTCTTGATGAGGCACCCGGGGGCTGCAGGTGGGGGCAGCAGTGAGTTTGGAGGGTTCCCCCTCGGCCCATCTCCCTCGCACCCCGGACACGCCAACGCGGGAGGCCGGATCTGCTCCTCGTTTGCCACCAACCCCGAACTATCGATGACGCAGGAGGACGACTAGAATGACACGGACCCAACCCCCACAGCCCTATGACCTGATTTTTGTGTTGTGCAAAAGCGTTTCGGGCCTTGCAAGTGAGGGCATGTGGCCCCAGGGGAGTGGAGCCCGGTTGCACAGCCCTGCACTCCGTAACGCTCCTGTCCCCACCTGCCCCACACCCGCGTGACGTTGCAGGAGGCCGGCTATTACTTGCAGTGCATCGGTAAAAGGCAAACCGAGCACGCGCCGCACCGCGCCAAAGAAATGCCCATCTCCCCCGGGCCCCACACCCTACGCAGGAGGCCGGCTACGACGTGCAGTGCGTCGGCTTCGGCAAGATGTCCACCTACCACGCCAACAACGAGTGAGGGGGCTGGGTGGGGGGGAAGGGGGGGCGGGGGGAATGAAGGACGCAGAACGAGTAAGCAATTAAAGGGGGTGGGGAAGGTGAGGAACAGATGTCTACCTACCACGCAAACGACGAGTGAGGGGGGAAGGGGGGAGGGGAGGTTCTGAAGTCAAGAGGCCAGCCGGGTAACACGGTCGTGTGTGTGAGCGAGGACAGGCACTCGCCTGACGCGCGCCCGGGAGAAGTCAGTGCCATGTCGGTTCGGTACTCAGCCCCTGTAGCCTGTAGCCTGTCAGCACTCCCCTGACAAGCCCGGAAACGTGCCGGCACGGTGCTCAGCCCCAAACTCTCGTCATCGCACAAGCACTCGCCCTTTCCCGCCTGAGTTGCACCTTCCCTGCCGCGTGAAGCCACTGCCGATGCGCTTGCTCACAACGCTTGCCTCCTGAGCCGCTTGGCCTAAAATACCCATCTCCCTTGTGTGTCGTCACACGTCCTTGATTTTACTCCTCGATCCCATGCCCCCCAAGGAATGCGCTGCGGTCGGCCTTCCGCAAGGGGCACAGTACCACAGCCGCTTGCGGATTGCCCCCCTCATCCCTTCCCACAATGCGCCCAGCCCTCCTCACCCCTCCCTGACGCATGGGCCTATTACTTTACGCCAACGCAACACGCCGTGCTTCCCTCTCCCCTCACATGTTCAGTCACTTTGCCGCTCTGCGGCTACCACCCTCACATGGTCACCCTACCTCTTATACTTGTGCGGGATGCAAGTACTTGGTCCCCCGCTCCGCTACCACTACTACCACTACCACCACCTCGCACGACTAGTACTTTGGTCCCCCCTCCCCGCAATGCCCCCCTAGGTACGCGCTGCTGTCGGACTTCCGCAAGGGCTTCCAGGTCATGCGGGAGCTGGTGGCGCACTTCAACGCCGAGGGGGCAGCAGGGGCAGGGGAGCCGCCCGCCAAGAAGGGCAAGAACGGAGAGGGGGAGGCAGCCTAGGGGCCTGGGGGTCCCGTGTGTGGGTTAGCGAGTGGCGCGCTTCAGCAGCGAGGGGGCGGCAGCAGGGGCAGAGGTGCCCTCCCGCCAAGTAGTGCAAGAATGGCGAGGGGGGCTGCCTAGAGATGGGCAGCAGTGGATGCGGTGGCGGCGGTGGCACTGGCATGCCTAGGGGAGGTAGCTGGTGGCGTGGAGTGGAGGGCCGGTCACGGCTGCGCACCGAGTAATGAATGGCATGGTGAATGCATGTGGGCGGTCACCTGAAGCATATCCCGTGTGGTTGGGATGTACTGGTGGGCGCTGGGCAAGGGATGTGGCGGGGCGTGGGGTATCGTATCCTGGGTGAGTGGGCTGCACAGACCTGGCGTGGCCCTTGCCACATGCACGTGACGTGACGTAGCAACGTGGAGCGGTGGAGGACGGTGTTGTGGTGCGGTGTTGTGGTGCAACGTGGAGGACGGAATTCGCATTGGGGCCTCCGCTGGTGCGTGCGCCGGTGGCAGTGGTGCACAGGGCCGTGTGCAGAAGTGCTGAAGCGCGCATTGCGAGTTTGTAGCCAACCCTGTTTTGGTGTGCGGTAGGCGGGCACGCGCGGCTCAGGAGCCTGCGCCTCCTGGGTTGTGCGGTGGTGTTGGGTTGGTGTTTCTGCTATTGCTCGCAACCGACACGACAAGAACACCTGCCCTGGGCCGGCGCGGTACCGCCGGCATTCCACTCTAACAAACTTTGGTGGAGTGAGTGTACATGACGATTGCTATTGCCCGTCTGTCGACGCGGGGCGACACCACTGTGACAGACCCGTTGAGAAGCGGTTTTGGCGTGCAGCGCAGCAGTAGGAATGGAGTAAATGTTCATAGGCTTCAAGTAAGCAACGTTCCGGCGCGGACGATAACACAGCGCTTAGCTGCTTACCCAACCTACTCCTACCCCTACCTCGCGGCCATAGTGCTTCTCCTCGTCGCAGGAGTTCAGCAACGTGTACTTGAGTTCAATACAGTCATGGTACCATCGTGTTGGCAGTTTCTCTCCAGGTCTAAGCGCTCCGGTTTCGTGCCGTGCCCGTTCATGTGCCATCAGTGTATGTTGCCTTTCTGTTGCTCAGGACATTCTGATAACCCACAATATACCATATAGAATAGACATTGTCATTTCGGATAGGAGTTCGACGTCGCTCCGCAGCTTTGGCCCACGCCTGTGTGAGAAGTCGTTTATGGAGGGGCCCTGGATCGCTGCAAAGCGCCGCTGAGGGCTTTCTAGAGGCAGACAGGAGGCTGCAGAACGATGTCCGAGGACGAGTTCCTGCAGGCGCGTAGAGCATGCAGCCGCCCTCATGACATTGCAGCGCTTTGCCTAGAGCACCCGGCCACTATGCAGCACAACGGACTGAAGTTGATGCCGATCATATTGTAGGGAGTGGAAATCATCGCGGGACTCTTCTACTTCGTTGCCACCAAGCGCCAGGATAGCGTTCGGTACAGCAGCGTCGCACAGCAACACATCTGCTACTGTATCGACGACGAGCTGGTGCGTATGAGAGCTTGGTCAGGGCATTTGGCGGAGCTGTCTGTGTGCTCTCTGGCTGGATGTGTCATGCGTCGTGTTCATCCCTCTCTTGCAGCTGTATGAGCCCTTCTTCGCGGACTTTGGGCCGCTGAACCTTGGAAAGACATACCGCTTCTGCCAAAAGACAAAGCAGCTGTTGCAGGTGCGATACACCGCGCAGCGGGGGGTGTTGTGGGTGCCATTATGACGCAATAACGAGCGCCCTACTTTGGTGCAGGAGGCGGAGAAGCACGGCCTTCGTGTCTACCTTTACGCCGGTCCCCACGCGCATCAAAAGGCGAATGCATCCGTCCTGGTGCGTTCTTGCGGGCATGTCGTCTCTCAGCAGATAGCCCAAAGCTACGCCTTCCGTGTGCCCTCCACATGCACTCGTTGTTATCGACATTGCAAGCAGCAATCCTTTACAGCGTAGGGTACCTGCACCAGAACGTCGGAAACCGCTCCCTACCCCCACCTGTGGCTCCTTACTCATCTCCTGCAGGTCGGCATCTATCAGGTTATCTACCTTAACCGCACAGCAGACGTCGCCTACAAGCCGCTTGCGGCGTATAAGCCGTATGTGCCCTTCCGCGACGCATCCTGCGGGGTGTCGACCTTCCACTTAACAGTCTACGATGTACTGCGGGTAAGATACACCCATACATGAAATGGCATTTTGCAGAAGCCCAAGCGACATAGCTGCTCGGGCACGCAGCTGAGAAGCTGACATGCCCCTTGGCGCTTCCCATTTCAGGGCATTCAGCGCGCCCGCGACGTGGGCTTCATCGACTGGAACTCCGGCTCCTCGACGTGGAGCCTTGACGAGTACGAGCACTATGAGCAGGTGCGCATAGCGCCATAGTCGTCGCGAAGCGGCGCGCGGCAGTACGTTGGCAGGGGAGGGCCTCCCGCCAGCTCACCCACTGAAGGCGCCTGGCGGCAGCATATGCGCACTGGAGAAAGCAAGGGTTCATCATAGCACGTCCTTCCGTATACCTACCCACATCTAGGACAACTCGCCCTCCCATTGGGCTTGCTGCCCCCCTAGCCGCCGCCCTGCACCTCGCCTGCCACCCCACTCCTCCTCCCCGCCTGTCCACGCGCCCAGGTTGAGAACGGCGACCTCAACTGGATCCTGCCCGGCAAGTTCGTTGCGTTCTCGGGCCCCGCCGTGCGCTGCAACGAGGTGGCGGGCTACCGCCTGCACACGCCCGAGGACTACTGGGACTACTTCCGGCGCAAGGGGGTCACCACCATTGTGCGCCTCAACAAGAAGGCAAGCAGCGAGTCGTGCGGGCAGGGGGGACTGGGGGTTGAGGGCACGAAGGCGGGGGAACCCCTGGGGGCATGATGAGGACGGGCGGGGCATCGTAGGGTCGCGGACGCGGGGCGGGACCGAAGTCAAGGGTAGGGAGAGGAGCGCAGCCTGTGAAGCACAGCTGAGGTGCTGCCAAGGCAAGGTCGGCGCATGACGCCGGCGTCCTCGTAGTCGGGCTCTGCAATCTGGCCTTCTTACCTTGCCTTCCGCCTGCCCCTCGCGTTTGCTGCCCGCCACCTTCACCCCCAGGTGTACGACCGCAAGCGCTTCCTGGACGGCGGCTTCAAGCACCACGAGATGTACTTTCCGGACGGCTCATGCCCCACGGACGCCATCATCCAGGTGCGGTGTCCGCCGTGGCGCGACACTGCAATCGCATCGCTGCACAGCCGTGCAGCTTGCTCTCTCTCCAGTGTCCCCCCTGAGGTGTTTTGAGCCCGTAATCATCACCGCCGCCAGAGCGCCCTTTCATCAGCAGCGACGCCGCCTGCATCGACAATTATTTGGGCCGCGCCCCTGCATAATAGTGTCGTTAGCGTCATTACTCTGTTTTCCCTACCACGCAGCGCTTCCTGGACACGGTGGAGGCGGAGCCCGGCTGCGTGGCCGTGCACTGCAAGGCGGGCCTGGGCCGCACCGGCGTGCTCATCTGCCTGTACATCATGAAGCACTACCGCTTCACGGCGGAGGAGGTCATCGGCTACATCCGCGTGTGCAGGCCGGGGTCAGTCATCGGGCCGCAGCAGAACTTCCTGCGCGAGGTGAGGGCAGGGCGTATGGCGGAGAGTGGGGTGGTTCGGCGGGGGCGGATACCCAGGCCGCATCAGGATGTCTGGCGGGGGATGAGGGGCTCTGGTTTTGGGGGCTTGATAGGGTGGGGCGGAGGGCCAGCAGGGGCGCAGTTGTGCGAGCGTGGGTCCTTTGATTGTAGGGCCGCAGCAGAACTTCCTGCGCGAGGTGAGAGGGGTGTTTGATGGGTTATGGGTTGGCGGGTGAGGACGGGGGCCAACAGGCAGGCAACCGGGCAGGCAACGCGCCCTCCTTGCCTTGGCACGAGGGTCATAATCAGCCTATCTGCACACCTGCCGGGCACACCTGAACCCGAACCCTGACCTGTTTGCTGCTGCGCATGATGCCGCAGCTGGAATCGCGCATGTGGCATGAGGGCGAGCTGTACCGCGCCGCCCGCGGGCTGCCCAAGGTGGTGCCGGCCGTCAGCGACCTGGTCATATCCGGCAGGGCCGCGGGGGCGGGCGGCGCAGGCGCGTACGTGCAGGACGACGGGCACGGGCCGCACGGAGCGCACGGGCACGGGCAGGCCAACGGTCGCAACGGCTTCTACGGCTCGTACAGCACGCAGCAGGCCGTGGCCGTGGCTGCGTCGGCGGCGGGCGCGGTGGTGCGGTCGCGCGCTGCAACGTCGGCCAGTGGCAACGGACTGGGGGGGGGGTACCGGTCGGGGTCGGCGGGGATGGGGGCGGGGGTGGCAGGGAGCGGCGGCGGCGCAGGTGGAGGCAGCAGCATCCTCGCGGGGTCAGCGGCGACCAACGCGGGGGCGGCGTCGGGGGCGGCGGCGTCTGACATGTCGCTTTTGCAGTACAGCAAGATGGTGCAGTACAGCAACGCACCAGGGGGCTACGCGCAGTACCTCAACAAGGGGTCCGCCGGCGGCGGAAGCGGTGGGGCAGGGGAGGGCCTCCCGGCCGCACCCGTCGCGTCCGTGAGCTCGTTCCGCAGCCGCTACAGCAGCGCGGCGGCGGGCTACAACGGCGGGTTGGGCCACGGGCGGTCAATGACGCCGCTGCGGTACGGCCAGCAGGCCGCCGCAGCCGCAGCCGGCGGGCACTACGGCCAGCACCACCACGCCCACCACCACAGCTACCACGGCTCCGGAGTGTCCTCATCCCACCCCGGGCCCCTCGCCTCCAACCATCCCCCGGGCTCCCGTGGCGCCTACGGCGTCGTCTCGCGCTCCATGCCCACCGGCGCCGCCGGCGGCGGCGCGGGCGGGATCGCCGCCGCCGGCGGCGTCGGCCGCTCGCCGTCGACCGGGCGCCTCAGCGCCGCCGCCGGCCTGGCGGCGCCGCCGGTGTCCTCCGCCGGCCTGCGCTCCACGCTGCACACGGACACGCTGGCGGCGGCCGACAGGCCCAAGCTCATCCCCGAGCGCAACACGCAGAGCGCCGACATTGGGGCTGGCTTCGGCCTTGGGCCAACATCCGCCAACGGCGGCGGCGGGCCGTCGTGGCGCATAGCGGTGCCGTCAACGTCGGCGGGTAACAGCGGGGCTAACACACCCAGCGGCGGCGGCATGGGGCGAACTGGCAGCGGGCCCACGACGCCCACAACGCCTGGCAGCACCTCGGGGGGCGTTGCACGCATCCTGGCGCCCAACGGGCAGCCGCGCAAGGTGCCAGTCGCGCTGCTGAACCAGTACAACCAGCAGGCGGGGTCTGGCGGCGGCGGCGGCGGCGTGGGAGCTTGGGCCGCGGGGTCTGGCGGCTCGGCGGCGGCGGCGCTGGGGCCCAAGCCGTTGGCGGCGGGGCAGCTGAGGGCCGGCGGCGGCGGCGGCTACTCGTACGGCGGGCGGCAGTGACGGTGAGCGCCGGTCGTGCCCCAGGGTGGCTGGCGCTTGCCGCCCAGCACAGCTTGAGGCTGGCAGGTATACGCAGCGTGGTGGTGGTGGTGGTGGGAGCCAGGGGATGGAGAAGGAGGCTCTTGCTGTGTGCAGTACGTTTTGCTTGGCGGCATTTGTGTATCGCCTGCTCGCCGTGTTTCAGTGTCGTGGCAAAAGTACGGCTTGCCTGCAATGTCCTGAGCGCGTTAGAGCTTGTGGGAGCGGGGAGAAGACGGCAGCAGCAGGCGTGTCTGGTCGAGTAGGGCACACCCACATTCATCCGCGTGTTGTGTTCGTCGTCGAGGGGCGTTGAGGGTTCTCGCTGTATTGGGTCTCACTCCAAACACCACTGCGTGGAACCACAGAGCAACTGTGGGGATTGGTGGGCGTGTGCCCGCGTTCTGCCACCGTACTGAACTGTACCGCAATCGCGGTGATGCCAGCGTGTTTGTCCGCGAGGACTCCAGCGGTCGTCTGCCTGCACCCGATCCCGCAAAAGGCTATGTGAGCTGGTAGCATAGCTTTTGCGTTGCGTTTGCTTGGGCGGTCAAGAACGCGTTACGGCATATGGGTAACGTGGCGTGAGTCGGTTCCTGCTTTGGTGCGCACGCGTGGCACTTGGCGACCCCATCGCGAGGCGCACACGACACAGCTGCACCCTCCGCCGAAATGGCGCTGGGCTTTTGGCGTGAACAGCATTGTCTGCATATACACACACATGTGGCATGGCCATTATGCACAAATGTGGACGCGCTTTGGGTGGTCTTGATACTCAGGGGATGGGGTTACGCTTGCTGACTGTGGCCTTTTGCAGTGCTGATGGCTTGCAGAGGCGCGAAAGCGCGGGGTGCAGCTCCATGGGTTGGCCAGGGAAGAACTTTACCCATTGTTTACAGACGAGTGACTTGCGGCCATTTCGACCGTTGACTTGACGTGTGACCTGATAGCGCGTAACGTGTCGCACAGTTGGCTCACGAGCTGTGTAGCGATGCAGTCACAGGCTGTGTGCTTTCTTGGTGGTGGAGGGTAGGGGTCGTTCGCGTGGGGCGTAGCGCAGCAGTCTCTCCTAGGGCCTTGCAAGGTGGAAGGCAGGTTAGGGAGTACAGGAATAAATCACTTGGTGGCAGGAACGAAAGAAAGCATGCGTGGTGAACTGGTTTTGGTCCTTGGTGGAGGACTTGGTCGCGTAGTTGCGGTGCGAAGCCAGGTGCTCATGTAGGCCAAGGCTGGCGCATACCTGGGTCGGAGGGGCCTGTCCGCGCTTTTGCCTCTCGTGCCTCTCCTCCCTCCCCGCCCCTCCCCACACCTTCCCTCCGGGATGCTGGGGCCTTCAGTTGCCACTGTGCTGCGGATTCGTGTGGCTGTGGCTGTGGGGTTGTGGCCAGCCCTTGTGCTTTGGGGGTTAAAAGAGGTCGCAAGCATTCCAAATGACTTCATGACGAATTGTCCTTGAACTGACGATGGCAAATATGTTCGCAGGTGTAGTTGTGCTGGGGCAAACGTGACGCGGGGAGGTAGTGACATTGCCAAACACGTTGATGAGATGGGACGGGGAGGGGGGGAGGGGGCATTGGGATGGTGCTAGTGCAATGGCAGCACCTTGCATGAGCCGTACGGCATGCAGGGGCCGTGCCTTGCGTGTGGTGTGGTGTCGTGGCATCGCTTGCTGTTCCCCGTCCTCCGATATTGGTTGTGTCATTGTTTCTGTGCCATGGTACTAGGATAGATAGGGAATGTCTTTCGGCGCCTTGAGCTAGGTAGACAGGTCTTCGTACTCACTTCCAGTGCTCACATGGGAAAGGATTGTCCTCGGAGTATGGAAATCGTTTCGCATGTATGTAGCTAGGCGTACATACGGTCTTCAGGGGAGGGGAAAGGGGCGCGGTGGTGTGCGATTTGCTGCACTGTAACCCAGAACTTGGACCTTGCTGCTTTTGTCCCCGCCCGTGGCGCCCGATCCCCGCACAGGGCTGTAGGGGTATGTAAATCCTAAACCCTGGGATTTCACATGCGCTTCCAAGCTCGCCTCTAGCCCAGCCGTACCGTTGCATCGCCATGACTGCTGCACCCACATGGGGCGCCGGGGCCCCTCAGGACGTCATGAGATTGTGCGCACCCGTCATGTAGACCAGGTCACATGGATTAACGTGGACACGTTCAGTACAGGAGGCCAGAGGACGTCACAGGTTACCGTCAGTGTTCCGGTCTTATTTGGCGAAAAATTCTGACCGCTCATAATTTCGGTGCCTTCGGGTCTGGAAATTCTGACAATCGTACATTTTTCCAGGATTTCTGGGCAAATCCTGGGGGAAAACCCTCTTGAGAATCCTGACACGGTCAGGATTCTGCCCCCAAAAATCCTGACAGGCAGCCAAAATGGCCGCCAAAATCCTGAAGACCGGGACACTGGTTCATATCCGCCCACATGTGCTTGCCAAGCACGAATTCCTAGCCCCTGAACCTCCTCACGAAGAAAAAAAAGCAGGTTCCCGCCGTCACCCACCACGAGCATGCTGGGTGTGTCCCTCACTACACGCCACAGCCAGCCGTGTTGTCATGTTACTTGCATAGCGCTCGCACCTACCCTGCTTCTGCATCGCCGACCTGCCGAGCCGTGCGTGCCAAGCGTTCGACTGTTATAATGCCGTCCACCCTGCAACCACCATACCACCCCTGCCACGTGTACGGTAGTGACCACGAGTTACCGCCCAAGCCACTGGGCGATATCCCTTGAAGCGTAGGTAACCCTTGTCGCAGCGAACCAAACTATACCGGAATTCGTTGGCTATGATTAAACGTGTGACACTCGTGCAAGGGTCGCTGACTGGGTACAAGTGGTTGGCGAGGACCCTGACCGGTACCACTGTTAGCCTACCTCTAGTCAGGCGTGGCCCGAATTAGATACCTAGACAAGGTGCAGGTACAAGAAGACGGGTTGCACGCAAAATGGGTAGCTGGCCACTGCTGCTTAAACGGATGCCCACCTGAATGGGTCAGAGGCCACTTGCTGGGTCCCCCAGCCCTGCAGTACGGCACGCCATGGGGCCTGGTCGCACATGCGCTCCAGCGCCACCCTAGGCGCCATATAGAGGCCGGCGGTGCGCTCACACACTAACCATCAACAGACACTCACAGGTGACTATCGCGCTTATGGAGGGTACACACTGCAGATAAGATGTTTTCAAGGGCAGGGACCTGGGGGTCTAAGGCCCCCCCAAGGTTCCCTAGGCCCCCCGCCACCTGGCTGCCGCGGCGACAAGCGAAGCCCAGCACGCCATGGCAGCGCAAGGCGCTCATAGCATTGATAGCTGTGATAGGGCTTTTGGCGCTCTATGAGTCGGGCAGCCTTTTCGGGGGAGTCCGCGTTCGAATGGCCGAGTCTCATGCCAAGAGCCTCCTGCAGCGAGCCAGGGAAGCTTCTCACAAGCTGAAAGAACAGGGCGTAGATCAAAGCATGTATACTTGCTTTGATCCAGGGTCGCATACAGAAGGCGCTGCAGCCTGTGCCCCTGCGCGCGAGTTCCTCGCTCGCTTGCGGGCCGCTGGACTGACCATGCCTACGCCGACGATGGATTCGGACTTTGTCCTAAGCAACGCATGTGATGGCGGTTGCTTCGTCGCTGGCAACCTGCGCAACGCGCAGGCGGTTATGCCAAACTACATCCTACAGCTTGTTACAGCAGCAGCTGCCCTGGCGGAAAAAGGGAACAAACTCTTCGTATCAATTTACGAGAGTGGCAGCAACGACCTGACGACGGGGTGGCTCCAGGTGTTGGGGGACGCGCTCGACGCCCTTGGGGTGCGCCATGCTTTGGTCCTGAACGGGGACATCACCCGCAAAAAGGGCGAGGAGCGCATTGAGTTCCTTGCCCGGGTGCGGCACGCAGCTCTGGAGCCGTTGTACACCCTCTGCCACGAGTCTGGCGTCTTTTGCGTCAACACCACGGGCACGGACACCACCACCACCAATGGTGGAACCACCACGACCAGCGCTACAGCCTTGGCAGCTTCCATCAGCCCCCCTCCCACCGCCGGCGCCGGCCGCATCGTCTTCCTGAACGACGTGCTATACTCCTACACCGACATCCTGCGACTAGTGCAGTACCCCGCACACCTGGTCTGTGGCCTGGACCTAGGCATGGCAGCCTACCCCGACCTCACACCCCTGGAGCACCAAGACACCATCGAGTCCTACCTCCGCGGCGCGTGGCACCTCAGCCCCGGCCTAGCCCACACCCTCAGCCGCAGCCGCCTGCTAGCCCACCGCTGGCGCCGCCTGCACCAGTTCCACGAGCCCGACCTCCGCGCATACGGGCCCCTCTTCTTCTACGACAAATGGGTTGCACGCGACATCTCCGGCCGGATGTTCTCCAACCGCCCGCCGTTCGTGGGCTTCCCGCCCGACATCCTGCGGGTAACGGCCGGCAAGCCCGTGCGTGCGCACTGCTGCTGGAACGGGCTCGCCATCCTCACCGCCGCCCCGTTCCTAGCCAAGAAGATGCGCTTCCGGCAGCACGAGCCAGGGGAGTGCTCCGCATCGGAGTGCAGTCTGGTGTGCGACGACCTGTGGCGGCAGGGCTACGGCGATGTCATCGTGGACCCAAACGTACGGGTGACGTATGACGAGCCGGGCGCGAGGCGGCTGTACAAGGACTTCACCAGCCAGCTGCCCATCGGCGTCCCGTGGGTCACTTACACGCCGTTTAAGAGGTCGGACGTGGCGGAGGTGATGGCGCTGCCCAAGCATGCGGACCTGAGCAGGGATTCAGGGGCGGGTGCAGTGGGGCAGGGGGCAGGGGCAGGGGCTGGGGCGGGGGTAGGTGGTTTTGCAGCGCGGTGGCCGGGGGCGATCCTGCGGCAAGTGGACTGCTGTGACCTGGCGCCGGGGGCGGACATGGTGGAGTTCAGGGATCCGGGCGTGTGCCACAACGCTACGGTGCCGTTGTACGCGTGAGAGTAGGGTACGTGCGCGAAGAACTGTGCATCGTAGGCGGGTGGAATCATGCGTGGGGCATTGTGTGAGCACTGCATTCAAACTGGAAGCACGAGGGTTTGGGGCGAGAGGCTGTGGGTGGGTTGCTGATGGGCGCGCGCTGGCTGCACGGCACGACGAGGGCGGTTTAGACGGAGGGGCGGTGCATGTTGGCTGCGTGTGCGTGGCGGACCTGTGCTGGAATGGTTGGCGTACGATAAGCAACGGCTGAGGGATTGTGCTTGTGCGCACACTGAGGAGGTCCAGACTGCCGCCCCTTCCTAACCTTGGGGGCGGACAGCCTGGCAGATATGGTGACTGAGGGCACTACTTGTCCATCTGGTTTCTCGTGCCGACATGCTTGACGTTGCATCCTTGACAGGGACTTGACTGTTGCGCTAATGGGCTTGCTGTGCCTGCTCGTCGTGCTTGTGTACGGGTCTGGCGCGGTCCTATCGTAGTGTGGCGCCACGTGCTGTGCAACGGTGGACGCATGGCAGGGCAATTAAATTCAGGGACATGCAAGCAAGGACAGCATATGAGATCAACCTATTCGGCAACAACTTGGAACATTTTATAGTGCGGTTGCTGGACCTTTTCTGGCGTAAATAGCCCTGTGCCGTACGCTGCTCGTATGCTTTGACCCAGCGTGACCTGTAAGCCCGCTGTATGGCCGTAGATCAGCACACTAAAACGAGTGCACTTGGCGAAAGAATCAACAGTATGGGCTGTTGGGCTCTTAGTGTTACAAACATGGCATTGACCGGCAGCGCCTGCTGCGGCCCCGCACGTGCAACTGCACCCTCTTGACCAGGGGAGACCTCTCCCCTGCTCTTGACAGTTGCAGACCCGGCAATAAAAGAATGGCGGGCACCCGCTGTCTGGTCTGGTTACTATCAGTGACAGTGCTGGTCGTCCCGTCCAGGCATATGCACATGAGACACACTCAGCTGTACCGCATCCGGCGCACGCTCCCAAAACGGCCGCGCGCGCGCCACACCCCTCTGCGCTGCCGCACAGCAAGACACCACCGCTCCTCTGGTACGCAGCTACGTACCGCGTGGCAGTACCCACACTAGACCGCTCCTCGTCAGCAATGAACCTCGCCGCAAGACCCCACCCTGCCACTGCACACGCCCTGCTCCCACCTGCACACGCCCTCCGCACCCTCACCCACAAAACACACCCGTGTCAGGGGAGGCCCCCCAGGGCTCCTGTGACCCCACCAGGGGAGACCCCACTGCGCCCCGCTGGGCCGCGCGACCCACACCGCGCGGCGCCACCCAGTGCACCCCCGCACACCCCGACAGCCGACACACGCACACCCGGTGAGGACGTCGGGGGAGGGGGAAGGCGCGGGGCCGGCGGTGGGAGAGGAGGGCGAGGGGTACGCGTAGAGCGAGAGAAACCTTGTGAGGCGTCAGGGAAGCACGAAAACGGTAACGCTGGTGCCTGCACGTGAAGAGGAAGTGAGTTGACAAGCAGAAGCAGCAGAACGGCGGATACTTACCCAGTCCCAGTAAACGCTGTGCTGCGAGCTGCATGCGAAACACGACCCAACCCGAACCAACCCGCTGAGGCTGAGGTTGCGAGCTGACGCTGAAGCAGCAGCTGAATGTGACCTTGTGCCTATGGGCGAGGGGGCAGAGCCGCCGGGGCCTGCGAGGGAAGACCGCCAGGGTTGTAGGACGACATGCACTTGTGGGGGCACCGGCACGTGTCGGTACGGCACGCAACGCTGGCATCTGTGCTCTACTGCAGTGCTATACCTCCATCGTAAGTGCTTTTGTAACGAAAAGCCCGGATTTGATGCCACGGCTGATCTTCCAGGGCACGTTACGATGCGACTCACATCCGCTTGCAAAACCTGTACCCCCGCACACAGAGCATCAGCCTTGCCAGCTCTCTGCGAGCCGCAACGGCAGCCTGGCACCCCGATCAGAGCTCGTCACCGTGTGGCTCACCTGGCCCCAGCCCCAGGCGCGCCAGGCGCCACCTTGGCCGCCCGCCGCACCCCCGACCCCGGCGGCCCCAGGAACAGGTCCTCGTCCCCTGGCCGCAGCAGCAGCCCATCGGCAGCAGGCCGCTTGGCGGTGCGGCCGGGGGACCCCGACCCGTTGGCCCGCCCGTTGCTGCTGGTGTCCGACACCCGCACACACAACGCCACAGGAGACCAGCGACAGGTAGCACGCCAGCAGGGCACAAGGGCCGGGAATAAGAGCCGTCCTGGGCGCCCGAGTCACACGCCGCATGTCAGCACACCACTCGCCAACCCACGACGGGGGTCAATCGCAGGCCAGAGGGGCACGGTCTGACCAAAGCCAGCGGGTCCCAGGGCCGGGCATTTCACGCCCGACAACTAACACACGACCCGCGAGACGGGTTGGCCTAGCAAACACAGCTGGAAGCCAAAGCGCACACCCTACCACCCAGGCGACGTGACGGAGGCGACGCCGCAGCACCGTAGCACCCCGCGAACCACGCGCAGCAGCTAGCAAGCCCGCCGCCAGGACCCACCCCTAGGCAAGATTTACTAGACCTAAGCCCCAGGCAGGGCCCCACGACCACCTACGAGCCCCATACCAGGGCTTCCCAACGGTCGCTGCACCCAGGAAGGTCAGTCCGCTGCCTCCTGCGCGTCAAACACCACCGGTTGCGCTACCCTGAGCCGCCCCACACCACCGACAGCACGGGGTGGTTGGGCCCCACTTCCCTCCAGCCATGGCGCGGGAAGCCCAGTGCCGCGAAAGAACGCAGCCGTGCCCAGAAGTCCGCTGGTGCCCGCGCACACGCACGCTCCAGGGGAGTGTGTCCCAGTGTTGTCGCAGTGTGTCACTTGCCGACCCACGTAACAGCAGGCACGCCAGCGCCGCCACTCAACCCAGTCCCAGACCCGCTCGCTGGCACAACTAGTCCTGGTCTCGGAGCATGGTGAGCAAATTGAGCAATCCGACATAACAGGTACGTCACTAAGGGCAGTGCGCGCACAGGTACTTCGCCTACATTGCCTACAAACGTACCCACCATTCAGGAGATGGCAAGCATATGGGACCACGTTTGGGCTGTCTGTAATGTCCGATATGTGCCGCCCGGAAAAACCATGAATATCTTAATCTGCCTAGAAATAGTTGGTTTTGACATCCGCGCTAAGCGTGAAGGCGCTGTGCTGCCCTACATTAACGTTGACGCGCTGCCGTTTCTCGACGAGATGGAGCGAGAGCTTCTTAAATATGCTGCAACAGGACAACCATGGCGTGGTGAGATGGGACCTGCGGCAGGACCGGCGAGTCCTTTTAGATAGGACGGGCACAACCCTGGGGAGGCACAACCTGTGACCATGCCACTCTGTGTTGCTGTTTTAGCATGTTTCAGCACATGCTTTTTGGTTTACATGTTGCTCTCTTGACCCCATTTGCAGAGGTCCAGAAGCAGCGGCAAGCCAGAGGTGAGCGTGCTGCGTCTCTCGTGGAAGGGTCCGAACCCCTGCATAACTTTCCAGTGTTATGAAGGGGTCAGACGCATTACTGCCTATGACGGCTGTGTAACCTCGTGCACACATGTGCCAAATTGCCCGCCCGCAGCGGAGTGGTGGCGCTCGTGGCTGTCCATCATTCCGTGCTGGACACTAAGTGGGGACGAGCCAGGCGCTGGACAACACGTGCAAGGACCCACGGCTGCTACCGCCTCAGGCGACCAAGCGTACGGCCTGTCAGTTGCTTGCGGTCCCCAGCCAGCAGCAGCCCCTGTGCCGTAGACGGGCCCACCAGTCTGACGGGTGGCACAGCAATCAGCTACGGCCACGACCAGCGCTACAGCCTTCCCTCCCACCGCCGGCGCCGGCCGCATCGAGGCAGCGTCTTCCTGAACGACGTGCTGTACTCCTACACCGACATCCTGCGACTACTGCAGTACCCCGCACACCTGGTCTGTGGCCTGGACCTAGGCATGGCAGCCTACCCCGACCTCACACCCCTGGAGCACCAAGACACCATCGAGTCCTACCTCCGCGGCGCGTGGCACCTCAGCCCCGGCCTAGCCCACACCCTCAGCCGCAGCCGCCTGCTAGCCCACCGCTGGCGCCGCCTGCACCAGTTCCACGAGCCCGACCTCCGCGCATACGGGCCCCTCTTCTTCTACGACAAATGGGTTGCACGCGACATCTCCGGCCGGATGTTCTCCAACCGCCCGCCGTTCGTGGGCTTCCCGCCCGACATCCTGCGGGTCACGGCCGGCAAGCTCGTGCGCGCGCACTGCTGCTGGAACGGGCTCGCAATCTTCACCGCCGCCCCCTTCCTAGCCAAGAAAATGCGGTTCCGGCAGCACGAGCCAGGGGAGTGCTCCGCCTCGGAGTGCAGCCTGGTGTGCGACGACATGTGGCGCCGGGGGCTGACATGGTGGAGTTCCGGGATCCGGGCATGTGCCACAACGCCACGGTGCCGCTGTACGCGTGAGGGTTAGGCGGAGGGAACGGCACGGGTGGCCGGTGGAGTCGGGTTTGGGGCACGGGTCTGGAAGTTGAGAGTGTCTTGGAAACTTTACGCATGTCGGTGAGAAGACTGAGAGCATGCGTAGGCTGAGAGGCACGGCACGGGTGTTTTCAGGAGGTGGGGCCCGTGTCTTGGGCCAAGTTTGTAGGTCGGACTTGTGCTGGTATGATTGGCGAACGCAACGACTGAGGGATTGTGCTGGTGTGCAGAGGGGAAGAGTGTTGAGCGTGCCGGCCCTTCGTAACTTGCCTTGGGAGCGCGCATGGTGACGGTGGGTAACACTTGCTACCGGTATGCGGTACCCCGTACCAAAATGCTCGACTTCGCATCCATTATGAAGGCTTGCTATTATGCTTGGGGCTTTCCTTGGCGGCTCGTCTTGCTAGTGTTGGAACTAGCGCGTGGGTGTGGTATGCACCATGTGGTATGCACCTGTGCCAGACGCAGCACGCGAACTGGTGAACATGCAAGCAGACAATGATAGAGCTGCCGTAGTGGCTGACTGGCTGTCGTGGTGGCTGCCAGCCAGCAGCATCAGAAGGTGCACATGTAGGCAACAACCTGGACGTGTCATGTGAAGCTACTGACGCTTCGCTGGCGCCCACCGCCCTGTACGGTATGCCTGCCAGGCCGCTGTGAAGCACTCGGTCCAATCAGCGCACTGCTCGTGAGCATCATCAGGAGAGGCTCTTCAGCGTTACAAACATGGGATCGACCGGCAGCCCTTTTGCAGCCAGGCATGTGCATCTGAACTCTGTTCACAGTTGCAGACCCGGCAATAAGAGAATGGCGGGCACCCGCTGTCTGGTCTGGTTACTATCAGTGTCAGTGCTTAGTCGGCCCGTCCAGGCATATGCACATGAGACACACTCGGCTGTACCGCATCCGGCGCACGCTCCCAAAACGGCCGCATGCGCGCGCCACGCCCCTCTGTGCTGCCGCACAGCAAGACACCACCGCTCCTCTGGTACGCAGCTACGTACCGCGTGGGCATACCCAATTACCCACACTAGACCGCTCCTCGTCATCAATGAACCTCGCCGCATGACCCCAGCCTGCCACTGCACACGCCCTCCGCACCCACCTGCACACGCCCTCCGCACCCACACTCGTAGGACACACCCATACCAGGGGAGGCCCCCCACGGCTCCTGTGACCCCACCAGGGGAGACCCCACTGCGCCCTGAGGTCGCCCCGCTGAGGCCGCGCGACCCACACCGCGCGACGCCACCCAGTGCACCCCCGCACACCCCGACAGCCGACACACGCACACCATCAAATACACTAGCATCACGGGACGCCGTGGGATCCCCCGCTGCCTGTCGTACAAGTGACAACAGGACCGGGCGGGTGGAAGTGCCCACGACACGGACGGAGCGCCCCCAGTACTCGAAGCGTCGCCAGAACTTGCCATGCGCTTACGTTAAAGCGAGACACGGCCACAGCTCCACGCAGCCAGGCCAGCAGCCCAGCTAAGGAGCTCTACAGAGAGGGGCCAAGCGCGCCACTCCAATCTGGACCAAGCCGCTCTCTGCCCCAGTTGTCCTCGTGCACGCAAGTGCCAGCATCCTGCTGCTGCTGCTGCTAGCACTGGCATCGCGGCGCCCGTCCTCGCTCAGTACAAGGTTGCGCTCAGTACTTGACGGTGCCGTCTCCCTCGGTGATGATCTCCTTGAACGAGGCGCCGCCGGGGATCATGGGCAGCACGTGCTCGATGTGCGGCACCATCACCTGGCGGGCAGCGGAAGGACGTCACACTCAGTCGCGCCCCAGACGGCAAGCAGGGCCGCGCGCGACATGTTGCCCAAGAAGGATTCAATCCCGGTGCAAGCCGTGCGCCCTTGAACCTCAGCGAACCGCACGGACAACGAACAACAAAAATGCCGTTAAGGACCCCGCAGTTACCCTCGTGTTGGGCCGTTCCCGTAGGCCCCCGCCCCCAACCTGCGACCCCTGGCCCCTGCCCGCCTTGCCCCCGCCCCCGCCCCTTCGCCCCCACCTCCAGCAGGTACGGCCCGGGCGTGTCCAGCATGGTGCGGATGGCCCCCCGCAGGTCCTCCTTTGCGATCACGCGCTGGCTGGGCACGCCGAAGCTCTTGGCCATGGCCACGAAGTTGGGGTAGATGTCCTCCTCGTTCTTGGTCTCGTGCCACTCAGACTCGCGCTTGCCCAGGTACGTGTGCGCGCGGTTGGCCTGCGGGTAGGTACAGCGGAGGGCATGCAGGATGGCTGTGAGGCGGCGTATGCAAGCTAGCAGTCCGCGATGTCTGGGGCACCTTCAAGGTGCTACCAAGGCAGCGCAGGCCCAGCCTGAGCAGCAGGCGCAAGTGCAAGTGACGAGGAAGCGGCGCCGTGCAAGCGGGGACACAGGCTATGACGGAGGATTCCAAAGGCTCTGGGGCCGTCCCATGTCCACACCCTGCTCCACCACCATCCCACTATGCCAGTCCCGACCCACGCCTCTTGCACCCAACCCCCATGCCCCGCCCCCAGAGTTCCCAGTCTTCTGCCCCTTCCACCGCCCCGCTACCCGCCCCTGCTCCCCCCCCCTCCCGGCTTGCACCCCCGGCACACCAACGGCTGCGCACCTTGTAGAAGCGGTCCTCCCACTGCACCACCATGCCCAGGTGCTGGTTGTTGAGCAGCAGCACCTTGACGTTCAGCTTCTCGATGAACACGGTGGCCAGCTCCTGCGGCATGCAGCGGAACAGGCAGGAAGGACAGGATGGGGAGAGGGTGGGTTGAGCGTGACCAGGGTTGGGCCGCCGAACAGCAGGCGAGGGGCGCATACAGCACAGCGTGGCAGCTGCGTCCGCGGTCAACCCCGGCGGCCCTTTGCTTCATAGACTGCGGCCGGCTTACACTCAGCACAGCGTGGCCGACGAACCACTCAAGGCAATCAGGGCCTCACGCGCCATCCTCCCAGCCACCCTGTCCCTGTAACCGCATTTGCGCCACTCCCTCACTCCCGCACTGACCGCGCCCCCACACCACCCGCACCTGGCAGTTCATGAGGAAGGACCCGTCCCCATCGATGTCCACCACCACGCGGCTCTCGCGGCCCTGCTTGCCGTCGAAGGCCACGGCTGCGCCCAGCGCGGCGGGCAGGCCGAAGCCCATGGAGCCCAGGCCGCCGGAGCTGATCCAGCGCCGCGGCTCCTTGTACGGGTACCACTGCGCCGCCCACATCTGGTGCTGCCCCACGCCTGTGGTGATGATGGCCTCGCCTTGGGTCTCCTCGCCCAGCACCTGGGGTGGAAGGGGAAAGGAGGTACGGTGAAAATCTACTCTGGATTCATGTGCGGCGGGGAGGGGAAGCGAGCGTGCGGGAAGGCGGGGACGGGCGGCGAGGGTTGGGGAAGAGCGAGCCAGGGGCAGGGGCAAAGCCTGCCGTACAGCAGACGCTGGGAGGATCGTACGGTGGCGGTACCAGTCAGCCACCACGGTGCACTTGCAGAGCGATTGCTGCTAGGTGCAAAAGAGCTGTCATGCCGGCCGGACCCCAACCTTGATGGCGTACTGGGGCACGGTAATGTCATTGCGCCCCACCCCAAAACTCGGCCGCAAACACTACTTAGCAATGTGCACAATTGCTGTGCACAAGTCCTTACAGCCTATGCCAGCCCACCTGGATGGCGTATTGGGGCACGATGGCGTCGTCGCGCTGCGGGTAGCGCATGGGGAACTGCTGCCGCTTGGCCGCCACGTCCGCGCGCCAGGGTGCGTACTGCTCGGCGGGGATGGGGCTCTTGGCCAGCATGAGGTTGAGGTGGCGCAGCGCCTCCTTGACGTCGCCGCACACGGGCACGTGCGCCGTCTTGTTCTTGCTGATCTCGGCGGCGTCAATGTCTGTGCGAGGGGGTCAGAGAAGGGAGCAAACGTGAGGCGCGGGATGTCTGGCCCAAAGCTGCCGCCCAAGCCCTGGCGCCCCCGCTCAGTGCTCCGCATGCCGTTTGATAAGCTCCCGAGAGCCGTGTTGTGCGCGTTGCTTGCTCAGCGGCTGCACATAACGCCACCTACTGCGCACGCCCCACGACCATCAACTTCCGTCCTTCCTCCCCAACCAGGTCGTGCCCGTAGGTCTACGCCTCATGGCAGGCGTATCTGCTTGTAACGGCAAAAAGGACTGCCGCTGCCAGGTGCCCACTGCCGCCCCCCGCCCCCACAACGATGCCGTCCTCCCCTCCCCCCGTTACTCCCCCCTCCCATGCCGCGCTCACCGATGTGCACAATGCGGGCGCGCGCTGCGAAGGCCTCCAGCTTGCCCGTCACACGGTCGTCGAAGCGCACGCCCAGCGCCACCAGCAGGTCGGCCTGCACAAGTTCGTTCAGTACAGTACAGTGAGAGACGGTACTGCGAACATGATGTTCAGACCCACCAGCAGGTCAGCCTGCAGGCCGAGACTTGGAGGCCCGAAGGGTTTCGTGCTGCACAGGACGACCCCCTGCTGCAACCGCTGCATGAGCTGCTCCACATCGGCGGTCTAACCCGTCCTCCATCCCAGCTGCTCCCGCCAAGCCCCACCCATGGCGAGGGACATGCGCCTGCACCCCCGGCCGCCCCCATGCCCGCAGCGCAGCTCGCCGTCTTGCCTGCAACCCAACTTCCCTCCAGCACGCATACCCGTTCCTCAGCAACATGTTGCTCACAGCCGGCGCAAGGCGCAAACGGCCGCGCCGCGGCCAACAGCTGCACTCCACACCCGCACGCGGACCTTCGGTGCGCCAACACCTCCGCCTCCACGTGCCCCCACCCGGCCCATCTGCGCCACCTGCCCATACCCTCCGCGTAAGTCACAAACCCAATCCGGTATGACACACCCGGTGCCCCCACCTTGCCCACCTTGCCGTAGCGGGCCATATCGTAACCCACATCCCCCATCCCATCCCTTGCACCCCTCAGCCCGTGCCCACGCATGAATGCGTCCCGCGCGGCCACCCGGCCGTCCACACGTCCAACACGCCCAAAACCTGTCCTCGCTACAACCTGTTTTTTGTCACTGTCTCTGGTAACCCAACGCCGCATCACCTCCCCCCTTCCCGCCACGCCCCACCTGGTCCATTCGTAGGTGCCCATGCCGTACCCCCAGCCCACCCCTTTGACCCATCGAGCCTTGCCTACACATGCATAACTCCATGCCCTTTTTCCGCCAACCTCACCTGGTCCACTGCGTAGTTGGCGAACACGGTGCCGTGCATGCCCAGCATCTGCAGGTGCTGCGGGGCGGAAGGGAAGGGGGAGGGCAGGGCAGGCAGCCGGGAGGAGAGGGGATTAGGCATGCGGGCGCTGGCGGGCGCCAGGGGTGGGCGCGAAACGCATGCTTGTCCTCCATTACAGGCATTGTCGCGCAAGTGTCGCAATGCCACCGTCCCCAGCAGCAAACATGCCACTTGTACAGCAGTAACTGCTGGGGTGACCCTCGCCAAATGGCCGCATCCGGCACGCAAACGCCGCCAGCCGCCGTCGTTTTCCTTTTATTCCACCATCACCCCTTTCCCGATCCCTTACAGCATGCCCAGTTCGGGCTGAACCCGGACCACCGCCCTCTCAGTTGCCTTCCTGGCGGCAACCCCAGGCGCCTCCGCAATTGCATCCTGCCGCGCTTACTGAAGTGTTCGCAACCCCTCTGCCTTCCCAACCCGTAAAGTTGGGCAAATGGACGGGCAAAGTGCCAATGGTCATGGAGGTGCTCGCCAGCGGGATGCCCACGCCCATATCTCTCCCCATACACACCAATCTCCAAAGCGACTGCTTTCAGGCGTGTGAAAGGAAGACACTCACGTTGGGGTGGTCCGCGGGCACGACGCCCAGGCCCATGAAGGTGGAGGCCAGCGGGATGCCGGTGCGCTCCGCAAACTCGCGCAGCTCGTCGCGGGCGTCCAGGCAGCCGCCGCCGTAGTAGATGACGGGCCGCTGCGCCGACTGCAGCGCGCGCAGCACGGGCTCCACGTCGGCGGCGTCCACGGGGGGAGGCAGGCGGCTGATGTAGCCTGGGGGGAAAAGAGGGGCGGTGGAGGTGCAGAGGGGTGCGGTATATGAGGACATGACGCATGGCGTGCGGCCCACGCGATGAGCCGTGACTGTGGGGCAGTGTAACCACTGTAATGCCACGCCAGCGCCTCGTAGCGCCCTGACCCTACCCCATTTGAGTCCCGCTGCCCAGTGGCGGACCTGCTCCACCTTCCGACACCAACCCTTGCCTCTTTGCTGCCCCGGATACGCCGGCTGCGATCCCCGCCCTTCCGAACCGCCCGAGTTCCCCGCCCCTTGCCTTCCCTCGCTCGCCGCCACATAATCCTTGACGCCGCCCGCCCCTGATGAACAGCCCTGGCCCGCCCCTGCCCATTCCTCCTCCCCTGCCATATCGTGGCCCAGGTCCCAATGCTTACCCCCCACCCTCTCAGGGCCTCACGTGCCCTCTCCCTGGGGTCACCGCTCGGCTGCCACCGCCTCGTCCGCATGTCACTCCCACCTTTCACCTCGACCTCAGCGGCGTGGACCTACTCGCCCTTGCCCTTTACCCACCCACCCATGATGCACCTGCGCTCGTGCCAGCAGCTCCTGGGTACCCATCCCTCCACCTCACCCACCCGCGTTGGCTCTTGCCCCTACTCCCTTTACTCCCACGTTTGCTGCACTCACACACCGACCCACTTGCCTGTAGCGCGCACTAGCCCCGCGCCTCCGCATGGCCCGGACAGTACCGCTCGTTGGCACCCCCTGGCCATGAGCCATGTGGGCGCTCACACCTGAACGCTACTCCCAACCCACGGGCCCACCCATGAGCAAGCGCGTCCCAGTCCCGCGCACCCATGAACAGTACTTGCAGTCATGGCTTCATGCTTTGGGGCGACCCACCCGTGATGCTCATTGGCGCGTCCCAGTCCGGCACCGCCAGCTGCTGCTGGATGTCCTTGGGCACGTCCACCAGCACGGGGCCGGGCCGCCCGGAGCGGGCCAGGTAGAACGCCTCCTTCACGATGCTGCGTAGAGGTGGGTGGGAAGGAGGGTTAGGGCGGGTAGGGCACAGCTTAGGAAGAGCTTGCCGCGTCCCGTCCTCAAAGCCCGTTGCTGATGGGACAGATCCCACCTCTGTGGTTCCGATTGGTGCCAAAACGTGCTCAATGCGTCCACAACCCACTGCTTGCTGCTCGCTGCTGCACCCTCCGCCCTCCGCCCGCTCGCTCGCCCGCGTTAGCTGCCTGTCCTCACAGCCAGCCCCAGCCTCTCCCTCCCTACCCCACTTTGTCCCCATCCCTCGCCGCGGTCCAAGCTACTACTAATCTCCGGCTTTCCACCCTCCCTTTGCTGAACCTTCCCCCCTCCCTTTGCTCAACCTTCCCCCCGCTTTCCCACGCTCCCGTTGCTAACCAGCCTGCCCCCGCCGCCCACTCCCCCCCACCCCCTGACCTGCGTGTCCCCCCTGCTTGGGAACCCTCGCGCCCGTCGTATTCCTCACTCCCTACCATCCCCCCTGCCCCCCCTGCCCGCCCTCACCGCGGCAGGTCCTTGATGTCCATGACCAAGTAGTTGTGCTTGGTAATGGCGCGGGTCACCTCCACGATGGGGGTCTCCTGGAACGCGTCAGTGCCGATCATGCGGCGGGGGACCTGCGGAGCGGAGGAGGAGGCGCGCGGCAGGGCGTGGCGGGAGCGAGTCAGGACGCGGGGGGCAGGCGAGGGCTGCCGAGGAGGTGGAGAGCGCTGGGTTTGACGTGGTCCATGGTGCTGCATGGGGCTCCACAGCACCGACCCAGTTGGTCCCAATCGTGACATGCTACCCATCCATGGGCCCAGTATGCCCAGTATGGGCAGCAGGGTGTTGCGGTGGCTGTGGGGCGCCGCTGCAATTGCAGGAGCCCCACCCGCACGGCTCCTCTGGCCGCCTTGCCGCAATTATCCTACATTCCGACGGCCATTGTGACCATACCTGCAGTGTGGTGGGTGCCCCTAATCCCACGCCAAGGACCCTGGACGCTCCCAACCTGTAGCCAGCCGTTCGCCCACAACTCTTACGCGGCCTGATACTCCCAAACCGCTATCTGGTGTGCCCACCCTCCCCTCCAGCTCCGCTGCCCGCCTGCCCCGTATTGGCCACCAAGCGGATTGAGTCCATCAAGACCGCCCAGGCCCCTACCATCAGTAGGGCACTCTCCTGATGCTTCAACCAGGACTCCCGGCCCCGCCCACCTGCCCGGTGATGGCCACCAGGGGGATGGAGTCCATCATGGCGTCCGCCAGGCCGGTCACCAGGTTGGTGGCGCCGGGGCCCGACGTGGCGATGCACACGCCCACGCGCCCCGCAGCCTTGGCGTAGCCCTCCGCCGCAAAGATCTCGCCCTGCGGGTGGCGCGGATGAGAGCGCGCGCGCGCGCGCGTGCGTCAGGTAGGGTCGCCATGCAAGCCGAGTGCCTGACAGCCTCAAATGTCTCGTCCTTAAGCGCTCCGACACGTCCACAGCAGCGCCCGCGGTCCCTGGGGGGCGTGCTCTGTGAAGCAACTGCGCAATGGTGTGGTGCTACCACCAGCACCTCTGGATTACTCTACGCTTCCGCCGGCCCTGACACCGATGCGGCCGTGACATCCACGGCAGCTGCAGCGGCGGTGTGCCGCCCGCTCTGGCCCGCGCCTTACGGTCCACACAGGCCCAGGAGGAGCCGCTCCTTGTTACTAGCCGGTGCTTCCGAGGTTTTAACCCGTTGTTCCCCACGCCCATCTGCTATCCCGCTGTGTCCGCTTGAACGTGTCTTCAGCTGCTTCATCCTTGCGCCCCCTGCTTAGCCCTCACGTCCCCCGCTGCCCGCCGCGCCGCCCGCACCTGCTCGTGGCGGCACAGCACGTTGCTGATGCGGTCGCTGCGGGTAAGCGCCTGGTGGATCTCCATGGAGGCACCGCCGGGGTAGGCGAACACGCTGTCCACGCCCTCGCGCTCCAGACACTGCACCAGGATGTCAGCGCCCTTGCGGGGCTGGTCGCCGAAGCGGTCAACCCAGTCCTTGGGGCCTGGGGGAAGCCGGGAGGAGGAGGTGGCGCGCCGGTCAGACTCCCGACACAGCTGTTTCCATCGCCCTGACTGTCGTGTATACGAACTGGGTTGCTTGCGCTTGTGCCAAAGGCAACCAGCGACAGAATTGGGGTGCTGTGCGGGCTGGGGGAAGCTGCGTGGGCTGGGGGGAGACCAGTCGCGGGCCGCAGGTTCCGTCCAGTAGGCCAAGGGCCTACAATGGGTCCTGCACACCGACCCCGCCCAGTGTCGAGAGAATTAATAACTTACTGTCCTTGGCCAGAGAAGCAGCGGCCACCTCCTTAGCGCGGCGGACCTTCGCACGGTGGGCCAAGGACCAGGTGTGTTAGATGTCAGCATAGCCCGCAGGCGCCCCGAAATTGCCATTGCACCACCATACAGCGGCGCATATGCATCGCAGCTTACCTCCTCCGACTGTGCGCGACGAGCAGAGCCATCAGCAACCTTCGCCTGCACAGAAAGGCGCCCGCGACCACGCCTGCATACACGGACAGCCGTGCTCATCATACTACGGTTGATGTATGCTATTTTCGTCGCACCCAAGCTTCCGCGTACCTGCCGCTGGACTGAATCGAGGCGGCGGAGGGTGCCTGCGTGGCCAGGGCGTATCACCCGTCAATCAACTAGCTCCAATTTCCCATAAGGCTATGCATCTAGGTCATTCTGAGCACCTGGTGGACTTGCGGGAGGGCAGCTGGGCGAGGAGCGACCGACGGCAGTGCGCTGCTCCGCGTGCCGCAGGCAACGGGGCCTGTCCGGAGAGCCATGGTGACTGCTAATTATGCAATCTAATCAGTTAAGTGAAGGCCTAAAAGGACGGAGCCTGGTTCTTCGGCTTCTTTTCCGATGGAGAGTGTATTGCATGACACTGCAACACCCGACGACGAGCTCCCTGATATCCGCCACAATCAGTTACGAAACATATTGTGCATATAACCATTTGCAAAAATCGAAAGGGCCATCGAGTCTCACAGGCCACTGCAGCGTAAAGGCTTCCGCAAGTCATCCTTGCGCTGCGTCTCATATGCACTGGTGGCCGCATTCAATCCGCTCCGTTGCATCATACATCTGTATCAGGGAGTTCCCAGACAAGAGGCAGGTGATTACCCTGCTTAGGACAGTGCACATCGGTCTGCCATTTGAACAAGTAGAGTCCCTGTAGTCTTGCGCAGGCTATCATTCTTGCACGTGTGGTGATGCTCTCCAGCGCCAAAGGACGGGTGCGGCAACCGAGGCCCTTTGAGCACACAACCTAGCGTGGGGCACTGCAGGGGATATCCCCTGCAACACGGCCAATGCTGACGCTTCCACTCAACCAGTCGCGTGCGACCCTCGCAAAGCAACGAGAGGACACCCCTTAAGGTACTGTTACAACAGACAGCTGCGCCAACTCATTGCGAAAAGAGCATTTTGTGCAGGTGACCACCCCTACCAAACACTGCAGCCATAACAGCAATCCAGAATGGGACAGAAGGGAGCACAGCTCCAGGACAGGAACTCCTGACCTAATTTTCCTTACAAGACACGGCAGTGCTCATCCCACGCAGGGGCCGCCTGCAAACTTGCTGCAGGCAGCAAGGCCTGACAAACAGGTGGTAAGCCTGCTGGTACCAAAAGTGGCAGGGTTGCCGGCCAACTGCCGGCCAACTTGCACTACCGATACATGCCAAGGCAGCCCATACGCAAGCGCCGTGCTTTGGGCACGACCAGCAAAGCCCAACAGCGCAACACCCCGGCACCTTGGATGGATGGTGGTACAGCGCCTGACATAACGGTACACCGACTCGAGCAGGTGACTGAGCGGTGACCGCTACCAACCGTCACGTACACAGTATCATACTTGCAGGGCGCACCCGTTCCTGCAGAACGTATACACGCGTTTCCATCAGGCGACGGCCCCTTGTCCTGCAACAATAGCTTTTGTGACGAGGCTAGAGCTTGTGCGGTTGTCCACGTGTCCGCTTAACAATCCACGCCTCCTTCTTGTGCCTCCTCAGCACCATGCCACTCCTGCTGCCCCGCTACCAGCCTTCGCGTCATACCCGGTTTAATGGACAGCACTTCTCATGTTGTCCGCCATACATAACCCATAGTATCCCATGCCCGCAGTCACTGCACGCCGTTCACTCCTGCCCTCGACCCCCTCCAGTGCTTTAGTCGTCGCCCGCAGGCCGCAGCCCCATCTTGAGCTTCTCGCGCTTCGCCTGCTTGGCGCCCAGCTTCTTCTTGGGGCGCACAGGGGCATTCTTCACCATCTTGACGTGGTTAACGTAGGCTCCTGCACATGGCGCAAGGGAGTCCGACCGTCAGCGAGGGGTACAACATCATGCCTGCTGGAGCAGGGCGCAGGAGCTCGGTGCATGGTTATCAGAGACGCAAGGTCTGAAGATGCCGCCAGAAGGACGTGCGGCACCCAGGTGCCTAATATTGCGGTTTCAGGGGAGCCTGTATGCGGCTAGTTCAGACCCGTGCTCAGCACCCCTGGGCACGCAAGGGCCACGGCACGCACGGCGTGGTACCCACCGATGAAGACGCCCACAACGATGATGCACACGAAGCCAACAACGATGATCACCGTGTTGAACCCGTCGTCCCCGGTAGCTGCGGCAGCAGCGGCCTACAGCCAGGGCAGGGGAGGGGTCAAGGCAGTCGTCCCGCACGCCCTGTTGGCGTGGTATGCTGGGTTGACTCTGCACTCCGATGGGCCTCGGGTACCGCGGTCACCCCAGTCTGGTTTGGCAACAGCTGTAAGATGCCTACCTCGCCAGCAGCCGACATGTCTACGGGCTATGCAGGCGCTACAGAATTGCGATCAGGGCCGACTGGAAGTTGGTCACAGGCGCCCTGTGTTCAGTAGGCCAAATATGCGAATAGTATCAGCGTATGTACAGTTGCTCAAGTCTGGGCGCCGACGCTAACGCAAGCAATCGTTGGCGAGGTGTCCTACCTAGGACGGAACGAGGCAGCAATAATTTGTTGAACAGTAGTAACCGCAATTCTACGAAGTTTAGAGTTCTGGACGTCGCTTATCTCCCTTCCCGCCCTCTCCGCCCTCTCATGGGTTGTACGGCGGCAAATTGCTGTAGCGCCAATGCCGAAGCACCCGTCGGCCGTCGCCCCGTGGCTCGCCTCCTTACACTGGTGCGACGCCGCACGATCTTAGTGCATCCACACACCAATGCCCTGCAACGCTGCGTCCACTCTAACGACACATGGCGAAAGGATGCCACAAACACGCGCAACAGCCAGTCTGCGTGCTGGGCCTTGCAGCTTGCACTGCCTCATGCGGGCAGGGACCAGGGACACACGTACGACACCTGGCCCGCCCTCACAGCCTCAGCAACGGACCAAACGCGCACGGTTGCATCGCTACCTGCAGTAATCAGACTCAGCGGGTCCGCCTCAAGCACCTTGAGCAAGTCCCGACCCACATCGCCACGCTCACAGCCAGCGGTGCCATTCCCAGCTACCGCCCCAGCCGCCTGCGTGCTCCCGCCATCGTCCTCGCCGCACGTGTTGCCATCGCCTCCATTCGCGCTGCTGCTGTTGCTGTTCCCAGCCCGGCCAGCGCACCGCGTAAAGGCCACGCCCCGTACGCAGCCGCTGTGGCCCCGCATCGTGGCCACCCGCTTGGCGGCCCTCGTGTCGTACAGGTCGTACACGCACACCGTACCGTCGTACGAGGTGGTTGCCAGCAGGTGGCCCGACGGGTCAAATGCCACGCGCCACGTGTCACTGTCGTGCGCCCGGAAGTCCGCCACCTGTTTGAAATAGGAGTGATACCGGTACACGTGTGGCTGACGACATACATGGCCCACTGATGACGTTTTCAGCTTTCTACGGTGTACACAACGCAAGGGCTGTGTGTCAGTGCGAGCTTGCAGACTGCTGGCATGCCAGCAGCTGTATGACATAACAGGCCAGCTTCCACGGCCGTTCTTTGTTTCCCTTTGACCCACCATCATGCCTGTCGTGATGTCCCACACCCGCGCCCGCCCGCCCGCGCGCCCGCTGTACGCCCCCGCGATGCGCGCCCCGTCCGGCGCCCACGCCACGCCGTACACGTGCCCGCTGGCCTCCTCCTCCGGCTGGTAGCACGCCAGCAGCATGTACTCCGGCGCCTCCTGCCCAGGCTGCAACCCGTCCCACACGCTTATGATGTTGCTGTTGTTCCCAGCCGCGACTAGGTAGCTGCCCGGCGAGTGCGCCAGGCTCCAATACGCTGTCAGCCGCGCATCCGACTCCACTCTCAACGGTTCAAACTTCTTCTTTTCCGTATCCTCCGCTGCCTGATGGTGCCCTTCTGCGCCAGTACCTGCATCCTCTGCCCCGGCCTGCTGCTCCCCCGGGGGTGTGTGGGTAAAGTGCTCCTCCTCCCACACGCTGGCGTCCCAGTATGCCAGCTGCCCCCGCCCGAAGGCGGACACCAGGCGGAAGCCCCACGCGTCGAAGGACAGCGCGGTGACGAAGCCAGGGCCCGCGCTGAGCACCAGCTCGGGAATCGTGGGTCGGTCCAGCCGGTACACCCGTACCTTTGGGAGGGCGCATGGGGGGCATCGGGTAGGGGACATGGGATAGGGGACGGGGGTTGACGACGCAGGAAGGGCGACGAACCAGCGCACAAAGCCTTTAGAGTTAGTGGATGACGCACTCGTTATCCTACGGTACGAGCAGCATGACTTGGAGGCGCGGCAATCGTTGCAGTGCCAACCCAGGCCAAGGCCACGGGGAGCAGAAGCGGGCGTCGTAGTTGCAAGGGGGCGCAAGGCGGTAACAACGCACCTGCACCGCGCATGCCAGTCCGCTATTACCGGTAGGTGAGTCCAGTCCCACTACCATGCAAGCACACCTCCGCCTTCCCTTCCCTGCCCCACCGTTCCGTCGTAGGAGCAGGACGCCAGCGTGACCTCGTCAGGGGCCACCGCCACGTCGGACAGCGTGGAGCTGTGGCCCGACAGATGCATCACCAGGCCCACGGAGGGGGCCTCCGGTGCTGCTGCCTCCTCCTGCTCCTGTGGCCGCTGCTGCTGCTGCTCCTCCTCACGTTGTTCCTCCTGTGCTCCCGCCTCGGGCTGGCGGCCTGGCTCTACGGCGGGTGCTCCCGCTACCGCCGTCGTTGGAGGCGGCTGCTGGTGCGCCGGCTGGGGCGGCTGTGAGGGCGGCGCTGCTGCGGCCCCCGGCGGGTCCGGCAGCATCCAGATGCCAACCGTCTTGTCCTTGGAGGCGGTTGCGATGTAGCGGTTGCCGTTGGACACAACCGCCATGGCCATGATGTCCTGGCTGTGCTGCTGCGGCGTGGCGGGGGCCTTGCCGTCCGCCCCGCCCACCTCCCAGATGCGCACCTGCCGCCACCGCAGCGGGGAGGGTGGTCAAGAGGGAAGGGCCGCGTCAATCAAGTCCACGTTTCGGACAGCACCCAAGCAGAGTTGTGGCACCCCCTACCCGAGCACCCACAAGCCACAGGCAACTAGGCCCTTAGGCTCTTGTAGGATATCGCACAAAGAAGGTGTCCAGCTGGTCCTGTGAAGCCCAGTAAGCTTCCTTATTAACCCACAGGCAACACCATCAACATCTCCTACCAGCTGCGCTTCCCCTGCGCTCCCCCTGTGGCAATGCAATGCAGTGCGAGCGCCTACACCACCTCCGCTTAGCTGCTCTGCCTCCGTTCGATGCACCTGCAGGACCGGACCGGCCCACAGGTGTGGCCATCCTGGCATCCGGCCCCCTCCATTTTGCGCAATGCTACGCAAGTCCCTGGTACATTGTTATCCCCCTGTACCCACCCCCCTGTACCCACCCCCCTGTACCCACCGTGCCGTCTGCCGACGCGGACGCCAGGCGGCCCCCGCCCGGGGCCAGCGCCACCCCGTCCACATAGTCCTGGTGCCCTCCTAGCACCGCCAGCTGGTGGGGGCACGGGGCGGGCTGGGCAGAGGTGGAGGGGTTGGGAGTGCTTGTGGCGGCGGGGGCGGCGGCGGGGGCGGCGTCTGCCGCACGGGGAGCGGATAGCGCAGCAGCCAGGTCCCAAACGCGGATCTGGGAGGGAGGGGAGACGGTGGCAACTCTAGGTGCAATCCGGTAGGCTCGGGATGGGCAACGTGGGCAAGCGAGGTGCTTCAGCGGTGCGCAGGATAGGGTCGTGGCAGGTGCAAGCCGTACAACGCCGCCCCGAACTGTGTGACCGCTGCATCAGGGCCACTTCCACAGGTCTCTGTTGTGATGTGACGCACCGCAACGCGTCCCACGTGACAGCAAATGCTGGGAACGTAGGGCATACGTACCTTGCAGAACCACGGGCCCAGCCCTTTGCGGTGCACTCCTGCTGCAGGCGCTCTTAGCTCTTAGCTCTCCGCACTCAGCCCTAAAGCCCCAGTCCCAGCCTCAGCCCTTAATCCACAGCCTCCGCCTCAGTCCCCAGCCCACACCCCTCAATCCCCAGCCGCCAATCCACAGCCCACAGCCCTTACCGTGTTGTCGGTGCTGCTGCTGTACGCCCTCCGGCCGTCCTGCGTCAGCGCGATGCCCGTCACGTGCGCCGTGTGGCCCGTCAGGTGGGCGTGCACCGCCCAGCCCTGGTGGTGGTGGGCGGCCTGCTGCTGCTGCGGCTGCCGCTTGCACACGAGTACGCCTCCGTTGGACAGGCCCACGACCAGCGCCGTACCGTCACTCGTGTACGACACGCGGCTGGCCATGGTCTTGGGGCCGCCGTACGCAACTACGGATAACGAGCCGACCTGCCGTGCGCGGGCAACACACGGACAAATCGTAATGAGCCGTAACGTGCATCCTTGCAACGTTCCCTTACGTGATGGGTCCACGATAGCGGCGACGCAGTTGGTGAGCAAGTACGGCAAGGATTACACGCGACGCAGCGGAGAGGAACGCAGCCCAGCGCACCTGTTCCCCAGAGCCGATGTCCCAAAAGCGGACCGTCGCGTCCTTGCACGCAGCTGCCAGCACACCCTGCGGCGCGTCCCCGCTGCTGTTCGTTTGCACGTCTGCGTCCGTGCCCCCAGGCGCAAAAGCGCACCCGAACACTGCCTCCGGGTGGGCCAGGGTGCGCAACGGCACGGCAGCGGACGCGGGACCGCTGCCAGCCGGGTATGCTGCCAGGGCCATGGGAGGAGCAGCAGCAGCAGGTGCGCCTGGGCGCGGCAGCAGGTCCGCCACACGCCAGATGCACACCTGTGGGGCAGGATACCGGTCTTGAGGGCATGGTGAGGCATCGGGGTAGGTGGCTACTGCAAAGCCCAGCCTGTGAAGCACGCGTTGCCATTCGCCCGAAACGAATGGGCACCTACACCTACACCTACATCTGCATCGGCATGTCCACTTGCTTTTGCATATGCAAGCTTGAGCGAGACGGAGGCAAGCTTTATGTCCCACGTGATCCTGCTCCCCTGCCCTCCTGCTCCCTTGTCTCGCCGCTCACCGTGCCACGCTCGCATGCCGAGGCCACCAGCTGCCCCCCGGGGTGCACCACCACGGCGGTGATCTGCCCTAGGTGCGCCGACGCACAGCCCAGCTGCTCGCCTGTAGCGCACAGAGGGACGGAGGCGTGGGGTAGACAACAGGCCGCACGCACACGTGGCATAGGCCCTGCCTCCGCTTCGGTCGCTAACCTCCCTAGAAACCGCATAGGCCATCGCGGTCTAGTCCTGTAAACTTTGCTCTGAAACATGCGGTGTACCTCCCCTCACTGCATCCTGCTACGCACACGTGGCATGGGCCCTGCTTCAACCAGCTCCACGCGTTCCGAATGTCGTGACGCACAAAATGGGCACAACGAGAACATCAAAGTGCAGCTAGGACGACGCCAACGCATGTGGGTAAGCTCCAAGACATCTGCCACAGGAGGCCGTGAAGACGTATGAGTGCAAGCGCTTGAGGCGCCTGCGTCAGCTGGGCATGGCATGCGCGGTGTTTCCCAACGCTACCCACATCTGCTCCGAGCACTCGCAGGCCGTCGCGCACCTGGGTCCCAGGTAAAGACTGCCACGCTTGCCAGTGGTGTGCTTACCTGTGACGCAGTCCCACAGCCGGACCGTCTTGTCTGATCCTCCCGACACCAGCAGCAGGGGCCGGCCGGCCGCGGACGGTGCTGGTGCAGGCCCCGCTTGGGTCCCGGGTGCTGCGGCTGCCATGGCCATGGCGGTGGTGGTGGGCACGGTGGGCACGGCGGGCGCGTAGGGCAGGAAGGCTGCTGTGTGCACGTGCTCGCGGTGGCCCCGCAGCCGCAGCGCCAGGTCGCCCGTCTGCGCGTCGTGCAGCTCAACCTGTGGGGGCCGTGGAGGGAGAGTGGGCGTGGACGGTGTAGGCGATGTCATGGCCGGAGTAGGGGCAAGGAGTGCAAAGTGAACATGTGCGCGCTGCATCTTGCAACTAGCTGCGCGTGTGTGTGCATGGCCGTAGCCGAGCACAGTTCAGCCGATGCCGGGATGCGCACGCCGAGTGCAACCTCTTGCCGCAGCCTGCACCGTCACCTGCTACAGAGCCCTCTGCCAGCGCGGCCGTGACCCGGTACGGCCCACCGCAGCCGCCGTACGTACCGCAGTCCTTCCCTCACATTACGCGGTACCGGCACCCACCGTGGCGGCATTGGTGGCCAGCGCGATGAGCGTGCCGTCCGGCGAGTAGGCCACCCCCCTTACGCTGCGGTGCATGGGGTTGCGGCTGGGGCCCGACACCACGGCCAGCAGCGCAGGCCACTCCGCGTGCACAGGGGCTGCTACGACACACGCCCAGCAGCCCCCTCCCCCTCCTCCCCCTCCTCCCCGTTCACCACCAGCAGTTGCCCCTTGGGACTTTCCATCCACTCCTGCTGCTGCTGCTGCTGGTGCTGGTGGTGATGCCGATGCTGATGCTCCTGCCACCGGACTGAGAGTGGGGCCAGGGGGCGCGTGCGCGCGCGTGGCGGAGGCCAGGGGAGACTCCCTTGCCAGGTTGGCCACCAGGCCCGGGTCGCGCTCCAGGGCCGCGTGGTCGCGCCGTACCAGACGTACGGCGTCGCGTGCGGCGGGGCTGTGCAGCGCGGGGCCTGATAGCGTGAGAAGGTCGCGCAGTACGGCGCTGCCCAGGCGGCTGGTGTACACCTGGGGGGAAGGGTTGGAACTAGTAAGTTACCGTATGTAAGGTGGGGAAAAGGAGCGATAGGGGCATGTGCAGGAAGTTGAGGCGCGCCCGTAGACTGTGGGGACTGGTCAAAAGCGTGGATTAGGTGCCCTAGCATGTCAGCAGGGCATGTGGGTCACGTGCAACCCACCTGTTGCCAGAAGCCCCAGTCGAGCAGCAGCGCATCCAGCTGCTGCTGGTAGTCCGCCGTGGGCTCTCCTGCTCTCGGGGGCCTCCCCTGGCCCTGGTCGCCCTGGCCCTGCTCCTGGGTCTGGCCGTTCTGCTGCCCAGGGCACTGCCCCTGCTCCTGGCCCTGCCCAGCCGCGATGGCGTGCGCCAGGTGGTAGATGGCGTACCGGAGGCTGTAGGTCTGGATGGTGGGGCAAGCAAGGGACAGACGCGGATACAGCTTGAGCAGCATGTGAAGGTGTCGTAGCGTTGTTACGTGCTTGTCACAACTGGTCGGGTGGGGACGCCTGCTGCGCCCATCCGAAGCATTTGCGTTGCACATCGTACCGTCCTCCACAAGCCCCTTTAACGCACCCTGGGCGCCCGGTCGCTGCCCCAGCACCCTACACATGTGCCCCCTGTTCCACAACCACCCCTGCCCGGTCCCCACCTGCGGCCGCGCGCGGCCCTTCAGGTCGGCCAGCGCCCAGTCCGCCAGCCGGGCGTGTCCCCGACCCACATCCACATCCACCTCCACCTCCAGCCGCACATCCTCCCGCTGCTGCTGCTGCTGCTGCTGCTGCTCCCCGCCGCTCCGCGGCCGCATGGCTGCCGTAGGACGTGCTCCCGCCTGTGCCGCCACACCACCCTCCACTTCCCCTGTGCCTCCGGACGCCCCCGCCAGCGCCCGCCGCATCCAGTCCATGAGCGAGCGGTGCAGTGCTGTGAGGCGGAAGGCGCGCACCGCGAACAGCACTCCCCAGCCGGGCAGGTGGTGCAGGGCTGGGGACAGGCCCTGCTGCGCGATGACTGCAAGGGAGGGCGGCTGCGGGGAGGCCAGCAGCAGCTCCAGCAGCGAGCGCACGCCGCAGCGCTGGGGAGCAGGGGGATGCGTGGCGTGGGTTGCGGTGGGGTTTGGGGGATATGATGTTGGGGGTTGAGGGCGGGGGCCGGGCGGCTGGAGGGAGATGGCATGCAACATTAGGCGAAATAGTGCCATGCGGCTTGCGCGGTGCCGTGCGGTGCGGACATGTGCCCTGCGCGGCGGCGGCATAGGCGTGCTGCACTGTGTGGCTTGCCGCAAAGCTTAAGAGCCCCAGTCCGTCGGTGGAGGTGCTCGACCGGGGAAATGGAGTGGCTGCCCTACCTCGGTGGGCCCGAGAGCCCTAAGCTGCGCCGTGAAGATGCGGTGGTAGGCCGCGTCCAGCGCCGAGCGCCCACCGCCTTGCTGCTGCAGTACATCTGGTGCGAGCAGCAGGGGCTGGAGCACCGACAGCAGGTGGTTGGGGACCTCGGGGCCAGCCGCGGTGCGTGACTGCTGCTCCTGCCCCTGCTGCCCTTGCAGTAGCTGCTGCTGCTGCTGGGCGGGTGCAGGCGGGTAAGCGGTGCGCGCCCCGAAGCTGAAGGCCAGGCTGCGGACCACGTGCTGCGGCTGCGGGCGGGTGGTGAACACGAAGCGCACGCGGGGCGGCAGCTGCGGGAGCAGCTCGCGCAGGGCCACCAGCACCCTGCAGCAGCACACGGGGTGACGAATTGTATTGGTACACACGACAGGCTCCAGGCCCCGGTTGTGCATTTGACGTGCTGTGCCCTATAGCACTGGGAGCAGAGCCTAACGAAGGAAAAGAACGAGTGAAGAGTATTCTCCTCCTTTGCTCACAGGCTCGATTGAGTGACCTACCAATAGGAGCCTACAGTAAAGCACAGTACAACACTGTATAGTACCTTATCGTCACGCCTCCCTCACACAGCAGTCCCGGGTACTTGCCCCCACCACGCGTTCTATGCGTAACCCCCGCCCCACCGCCGACCTGTTGTCGTGCGGCAGGCCGCTGGGGCCCTCCGCCTCGTCCACACCGTCCACCAGCAGCACCACCTCGTGCACACCGCACCCTGTGTCGCCGCCAACACCGCCAACACCACCACCACCGCCCTGCTGCTGCTGCTGCTGCTGCTGCGCGGGTGTGCGCAGCCCCGGCAGGCGCGGCACGTAGACGTCAGGGTCCTCCTCCATGCCTTGGGGCGGAGTCAGGATCTCCTGCACGGCAGCAGGGGCAGTAGGGGGTGGGGCTGGGGTCAGGGGACCCTGGGGTGGACTGATGAAAGCCATACCTGTTACGCGGGGTGAACAAGGTCTGAAAGCCGTCACTTGTACGGCGACCCTGCATACCTGTGCATTTACTGCGTGCCTGAGGGAAGGGGGGATACGCGCATACCACGAGTCCCAGGGGGCACAGGCCCGCGGCCCCGCACCTGCAGCGGGTTCTTGAGCAGCACGTTGAAGGCCGCCTCCTGCTGCCCCTCACCCGACAGCTGCCGCACGGACTCGGCGGGCAGGCCTGAGGCAGGGGTGCGGAGATGCAACCACGTCACACTCAGCGTGCATCGCCGGGGCCAGGGCAAGGCCAGCTGGTACGGTCCGATGCTTTGCCCATCCTACATTGCTTTCTACACAGTCGAAGTGTCTATAACAACCAGTCGAACAAGCAAAGTGTTGTCCACTAGGCCCCACCGTTGAGCCGGGCCCGCAGGTGGTCGGCCAGCGGCCCGCCGGCCCCTCCGCACGCCAGCTGGAACGCCAGGCTGCGCAGCATGACCCCCGGGTCGGTGCTGGGCGCGTCGCCCGTACGGCAGAAGTGTACGGCAGTGGGGCGAACGGGGCTGCGGCGGGCGAGGGAGGCGATGGCGGCTGCGGCGCCGTGCGACTTGCCGCAGGCGGGCGGGCCAACCAGCAGAAGGGCCCTGGGGATAGGGTGGGGATGGGGCGGACCGGGGGCGGGAGGAGAAACGTGGGTTGTGTTTTTGGTTGGTTGGTTGGTTGGTTGGTTGGTTGGTTGGTCAGCGGTTGGTCAGCGGTTGGTCAGCGGTTGGTCAGCGGTTGGTCAGCGGTTGGTCATCATTGCTCCCTGCTGTCATACTGTGACGGCGGAGATGGCGGTGGTGCCCAAGCACTGCATTATTAGATTCTGAGCTTTGTGGCTGCCCCACGCGTTAGTCCTACACTAGCGCTGCTGACTTGCAGCGCGGTGTCATCGACCTCAGACCTGCCCGCTCCCCCGGGCCGCCCAGGCGCCCCACGTTCCATGCGCACCCACCTGTACTGGGGGTCCTCCGGCGGCAGCGCCAGCCACTCCTCAAAGGGCTCCTGCACCCACGACGCCTCCCCCTGCTCCCGCTGCTCCTGCTGCTGCTGCTCCCCGTTCCCCTGCGGGACCCCTATCCCTACTCCTGCTCCTCCACCTCCCGCCCCCGCTGCGCCCTCCACCGCTGCTGCAGCTGCTGCATCCTCCCCTGCCCCGTCTGCTGCAGTACCGTACGGCAGCCTGCCGCTGGCTGTGTCGTACGGCTCTAGGAGGAACAGCAGCCTCAGCTGTGCGTTGACCAGGTCAATGACGGGCCCGATGGCGGCCATGATGCGCTCGCGGTCGGAGTCCACTGTGGCCTGGGCCTTGCGCACGTCGATGGACTGCGGGCAACAGGTTTGTACAGATACCGGTGCAGATACCGGTATCACAGCCGGGTCAAGCGGGGTAGGAGGGTTACAGCACGAGCCAGGAGTACAATCCTGGTCAGCTGAGGATTGGGTGGTTGCCGAGAGAGCAGGGATGCGCGGGGCGGGGAGGAAGGTTGCTGGGTAGCGCGGTGAGAGGATGGTATACGTTTACCCCGGCAGCATCTAGCTGACCACCACGAGTGTCGATAGCCGGGAGGCCGGACCAGTCGCTCCTCTGTGCTGCGCAAGTGCAGCTGACGCTGGTCATCCACACGCAGCTTACCGAAACGCAGTTAACCCACGCGCAGCTACCGGTAACCGAAACGCAATTAATCCACCTGGTACAGCTAACGCACCTGGTACAGCTGCCCCAGCTGGCGGCGTGTGGCGGGGTCGGCCAGGAAGGTGAGGCACGCCAGGCCGCGGACCTGCGGGGAGGAAGTGGAAGAGGTCTCAGCGAAAAGCATACAACCGCTTTCCTTTTAAGCACAGTACCAGCACGCAATATGCGAAATTGCGCCCTCAACTTGCTCACCCCAGCAGCTCACATCCCGCACCCCGTCCCCGGGTTCCCGCACCCCGCCCCCCCACACCCCGCCCGGCCACGGTTTCCTCGCGTTTTACGCGTACCCCACACCCCGCCCACAGCCTCCGCGCCCGGTCCCGCACCCGGAGCGTGGTCCACCACTCGAACAGGCACCAGATGCGGCTGAATGGCACGCAGGCGGGGTCCAGGCACACCAGCGTGCCACGTGCCAGCCGCACAGCCACCTGCGCGACGTGCATGGGGCCGGGACAAGGGGCGAGAGGCGACAAGATTGATAGCCACGGGTAGGCTTAGGCTCCTGGGTAGGCTCCTGGAAAAGGTGCTTTACATAACATGTCTTGTGTGGTATCATAGGCTCACGTCAGCGACCGCATAGATGTTGCCTTGTTGCCGTTGCTGCCCACGCTTTGCTATACATAAGGTGTTCAGTCACCGTCGCCTGTCACCCGTTCAGCTTCCTTCCACGGCCACCTCCAGGCCCGCCAGGTCCTGTGCCCCGTGCCACACACTCCACCGGTCATGCTCACGCACATCAATCCACACACCAGTCTCCTGCTCCCCCCTCCCTCCAGGTCCGCCAGGTCCTGTTTGTTGTGTCACGCACCCTAACCCACATTCTTAAACCCACACACCCGCACCACACATTTAATCCCCTGCCTCCCCCACCTCCAGGTCCGCCAGGTCCTGCGCCTGCTGCTGCCCCGGGTGCTGGTTGATAGCCAGCACGTCCACCCAGCAGAACACCTGGGCAAGGGGCAAGAGGAGAGAGACGTGAGAACAATTCGCGATACCGGTAGCTGCACTTCTCAATACGCAATGCACGGCAGCACTTAAAGGAGCAACCAGCGCCAGCACACGGCGTCACGCCCAACAAGGGCAACAACCCGCCCTTTACGTTCTGCGCATCGTAGCCTGGGCGGTTGCCAGGCGGTGCTCCAGCAGCACCATCATCACGCACAGGCCCACGCAAGGTTTAACAACACAGTGCTAATACACATGCTCCACGCCTCCTACCTGCTCCGGGTCCGCCGCCGCCAGGTGGTGCTCCAGCAGCGCCACCAGCAGCGCGAACGGCATCGACCAAGCGTACGACACAAAGTACGTCAGGGTGGACGAGCAGCAGGAGGGCAGCACATCCACGTAGCGGCACCTGCACGGCAGGGTGTGTGACTGTGTGGGTAAGGTAGGAATGTGTATTAGGTCGTACCTAACCGTGGTGCTAGCTGAGGGCCGGGCATGGGCGTAGCTGGATCGGAAGCCACACTCCTCCGCTCTTCAGACAGCCAAAACACCAATCTGGCAGACGAACAGAGCACACACATATTTCTATGTTTTTGCATCGCTGCCACAGCTTACTTGGTGTCTGCGGTTTTCGGCAGCACGACCTGTTTGAGCACGTCGTAGGTGGTCCACCCAGGGCCGCACTCCTCGCGCACAAAGCGCTGCAGGAAGGCCAATGACGCTGCGCAGTGCCACACGGCACGAGGCTGCTGGCCATTGCCATCCACAACAGCGACAGCAGCGGCAGGCTCGGGGGCGGGTGGAGGAGCTTGCGGGGGTTGTGACAGTGCCGACTGGGGCGGGGCTTCAAGAGAAGACGCTGGTGGGGCGGAGCTGCTGCTCGCGCTGTCGTTGTGGCGGGAAGCTGTTGGGTCATTGGTGACGGATGGAACTTGAGCGTTGGGAGTGTTGCTTGAAGTTGCTGTTGGGTTGGGAGGTGTTGGTTGCTTCGCAGGTTGGCCAGGTGCTGGCCGGGGGCCGGGGTCGTGCACCTGGGGAACGGCCGCACCCTGTCGGGGCGCGTAGCGGGGGCACGCGCACGCGGGATTGTTTATACAGCGACGCAGAGAGAGTGGCAGTACAGTGTTGTTGCCTTTGGAAGTTGTCTTCTTTCATGTGCGGTGCCACATCTGCTCAAACAGTTGTTCACGCGCTGGCATGCGCCGCGCACCTTTGAAGCTCCGCAGCCCATGTCTCGAAGTTGGCTACCTAACAGTCTACAAGTCTTCAATTTATGTCTCTCTAGCTACGTATCGAGCCTCCGAGGACCGCCTCTGCAGGCCAGTTGAGGATGCACAACTGGTGCACCGGGACCATACCGCCTCAGCCTTATGCATGGTAAAATGGTGCATAGGCAGTGTACAGGGCTGTTATGTACCGTTGCAATCTCTGGTTAGGGAGCGGAGCGGTTGGCCATTGGAGGATTGGCTGAGCAAGACCGCGCAGCATGCCAACTCGCGATAAATAGATGACTAATGCGCACAGGCTCATACCGATACCTGCAACGATGTCGACCAGCAGCTCATGTTACTACGGTACGTACGCCGTTGTCGTCCGTTGTACGGGAGCCTCCGTTTGGGCGCCTTCCGAGGCTTTTCGTCATCCAATCTCCACTGCCTGGACGGGCCGCTCAGGATGGCCTTTTGCACACTCGTTGGCTCTTGCCACCGAGACACTGTTTGTGTGCACGGACAACCCACACTGCACCGGTATGCAGTTGCTGAACCAGGGACATCGAGCCCCGCTCCTGCCCTGCCCCGCCTCGCACAGCCTGCGTTTTCTGGTGGTGCAATGACGTGCTGTACGGACCTGCACGGACTGCAAAAGAGCCGAGCACGTGCTCGAGCCGATAAGCCCGGATAAGCAAACCAGGCTGTTACACATAGGGCAGCTCAGTAAAAGAAGTGAGGCTTTCAGCACCCGATCCGCTGAGGTGCATAGCGAGCCGCTGGCCCCTTCCCCTCACTCGTCCTGCACGCACCAAGCCCAGTCATGCTTAATCCACCTCGCCGGCGCAGAGCTCACGTCCAGCCTACAAAGCGAATGGCAGCCCAAGACCCCAGGGCCCAGGCCAAGCGTATTTACTCGCGCGTGACAGCGAAGTACGACCGTCCACAGACTCGCCCACTTCGCCGCACACCACGGTCCGGCAGCGCGCGGAGCTACTGTCAGGTCCTGATCACACCGTCCATGAGGCAGGGGCCAGGGCACATGTCGGTGCCGCCCCCGCCGCCCCTCCGTACTCCCTGCGCAACATCTGCACGCCGCTGCGCCGTTAGCTAGGCCCGCCATGTCCGCGCATGCCCTGACTGCCGCACGCGCAGCACGCACGCACCGTCACAGGGAGAACAGTTCCAGTCATATCTAGAGGGCACAAAATGTACAGACACGACCACACGCCAAGTAGGTCAGCCGCAGTTTGCAGCGTCTTGACACAATACACAATGACACAACGCGCGCGGGGCCTCAGCATCCTGGCAGCACAGTCCAGCGCACTGATACCAGGCTCCTCCTCCCAAGCAAACCCGCTTATCACCCGGCCCGACCGCCAGTGTACGAATACCGACTCGACTCGCCCGGCCTCCCTCTTGTGTGCATGCGCGCCCCACCAGATACCCGTTGCCCTTCCTTCCAACCCTCCTTTCCTTCCTGGGACCAGGCTCTCCACCCACGCCCAGCTACAGGCACCCCTCATCGCCTTCCCCGCACCCTGGTCCCCCCTCCCTCTCCCACTTCCTCAGTCCCTCAGTCGTCGTCGTCCGGCACCTCCTCCTCCACGAAGCCGCCCCCTCCGTCGTCCCCGCCCAGCCCCAGGGTGGCGGGGCCGCGCCGCTCCTCAGCCATGTCGGGGGCAACGCCCAGCGCCTGGAGGTGGAGGTGGTGGGGTGCGGGGTGGTGGGATGTGGGTAGAGCTGGTGTTGAGGGGACTCCCGGAATTATGGATGCAGTGTGAAGCTTTAGCTGATCAAGTGAAGTCAGCCGAGGCGTGGTGTCAGTGTGTGTGCAGTGTCCGGGCGCAGGCACGAATGCAGCAGCGCCCGGGACGCGGCGGGTCAGGTGCAGCGCAGCCGGTACAGCGCGAAACCCAGAGGTGGGCGGTGTGTGCAGACTTGGCGAGAAGCAACGGCGACGTGACGTCCCGCCCTCATCGGAACCAGCATACAGGCACCCACGCCCTCCGTGCACGCCCCCTACCCACGATGGCCCACCGCGCCCTTCGCGGAACGGGTTCACACGCGCACCTTGTATATGTCCTCCACCATGCGCGTGTCCAGGTAGGGCGACAGGATGATGCCGCGCCGCCGCATGGCCTCGATGGCCTTGTACGCCTCCGTGGGCTGCCGGGCCTCGTACCTAAGGGGGGTGGGCGGCGTGGGGTGGGGTGGGGAAGGGGAAGACAGGCGGGTAAGCAGGCGTGACGTGTGGGAAATGAGGTGGCAAGCGGGGACCAAAGGGGGGATCATGGGGGTGTAGGGCCGAGGCAAACGCAGGGGAAGCGGGGTTGGTGGGGCACCGCGCGCAACCCTGTTGACCCCAGCGCAACCCCAGTTTCCCTGTTCCGGTGCTTGAAGGCTATGATCCCCGCTTCGCTTTTACCGGACTCTTACATCCACCTCGTTTCCCCCGCACCCACCAGTACTCCACTATGAGGGCGTACACGTCCCCGATGCGGATGCCCGCCTCCAGGTCCTGGGGGGTAGGGGGAGAGGCCATCGGAAGCTGGGATTAGGAAAGGAGAGAGCGCAAAGAAAAGGTTACCGGCACGTCATATCCACACCCAGCGGCCCCTTGGCCACTCGCCAGGGAGAGCGTCCCGGCCGGCGGCCGACGATCCCCCTGGCCTCCACTGCTGCCAAACACCCCACATCCCCGTCCCCCAGCCCAATCCTCACCCGCCCACACCTCCCCCAGCCCAAAGCCCCAACCAACCCGCCAAGCCCCCCGTCCTCCCCCACCCCATGCGCCCCTCCCCCCCCCCCCCAACCCTGTTCCCCCGCCCCGCCCACCTGGCTCTCGGCGGGTATCTGCCTGAGCAGCGTGTCGCACATCTTGAGCGCCTCCGTGGGGTTGCTGCCGATGAGCTGGCGCGCCTGCACGAACTGCTCGGACACGGAGATGCGGTCCGTGAGGGACTGCAGCCGCCGGTCCTTGTCGTCGGACTTGGACTTGGCAACGTACTTCTGGGACTCGCGCATGGCCTGGGGGAAGGCCGGTGCGGGGTGGGGAACGGGAGAGTGTGTTAGCAGGGACGCAGGGGGAGGCGCAATGACCACACGTTGTGCGAGGACACCAGTACTTCTGGGCCTCGCGCATGGCCTGGGGGAAGGCGAGAGATGGGTGGGGGGAGTGTTTGTGTGTATGTTGGGAGGTAGGGGGGCAGAGCGGTGATGACGAAGTGAGTCTGGGCCCCGCGCGTGGCCTGCGGGGCGGTGGGCGGCGGATGGGTGAATGCAGTACGGAGAGGAAGAGAAGAGGCATGTTGAGAGCACGTCGTGGTAGGGACAGAATGCTTCCGGGCCTCGCGCATGGCCCGGTGGGCGGCAGGTAGGGTGCCGCGGATGAGGGTGCTGGACACGGTTTGGTGTACCGCAGGCGCCAAGTTGAGTGGCACAGATGTAACATCATGTACCATTGCCGCTTGGCAATGCTCATCTACCGCGTTTAAGTCCTAGCCTAGCGATGACCCGTTACCGCAGACCGCGCTGCGTGCGCTGTGCCTGTGCTCCACGCGTCGTCTTCCCACGCACCCACCTGCAGCGCCTTCTCGTAGTCCCTGTACTCGTCCACCTCTATCTGTGCGCACGCCTCGTAGAAGGAGGCCAGGCTGTCCCACGCGGCGGCCTGGGAGCACAGGGGGAAGGATACGGGGGGAAGGAGGGGAAAGGGCGTATTAAGCGGGGAAAGGGCGTGGCAGGAGGGGTAGGAGAGGGCAATTGGGGTGCACAGGGGTGGGCAGCACGGAGGCCAGGGAATCACAGCGGGCGAAGAGGTGCTACCAGGTGCTGCCGAACGCTGTACGTGCATACTGTGTGTGCAGCGGCGTGCAAGGACCAAGTCGGCAGGGCGAGGGACAGATACACGGGGCACGTGTTGAGCGTGGCTGGGGTGCCACCCCCGAGGGGTGTCGCGCGTGCAGCTGCCCACCTTGGTGTAGAAGGATATGATGTGCTTCATGAGCTCGGGGTCGGAGTGCCAGTTGAGGGTCTGCAGGAAGTTGGCGGCCATGAGGTACAGCTCCTTCTGCCGCGACACGCCTGGGGGAGGGGGGGGATCAGGCAGGTGGGCAACGGGACTGGACTGGGCAGGGTCTAGCCGAAAGCACCCCATACGCACAACAGTGGTGCAGCAGGCCGCAATGCACCGGGGGTCAACCCAGCAGGGCGCAGGGCGGGCGCCAGAAGACGCCGTTTGCAGCTGAACATACGGTAGGCGGTGCGCGGTGCAGGGCCGCGTTGTAGTGCCACTTTGGGCATACGTCCCTTCGTAGCCTCTCGCACATTCATGACCGCGCCCGCCCCACCCGCGAAGAAGATGATCTTCTCCGCGTCCCCGCTCCGCAGCAGCGCCTTCATGGCCTTGGTCTTGTCCCCCGCCTGCGTGTACTTCTTGGCGGCCAGCTGGTAGTTGCCCTGGCGCTTGGCGACCTGGGGGGAGGGATTGGGGAGGGGGCGCAGGGTGGGCGAAGGTGGGTGACGGTGGGGACACGCACGGCAATAAATTGGGGCTGGCGCTTGGCAACCTGGGGGCGGGTGCATGGAATTGGCGCGGGGGTACAGGACGGATCGGTGTGAGTGGAACGAGGGTGAGCAGGGGCATCAAACAGGGGTTCGTTCGAGTCGAATGGGGAAGGGGATCCAATGCGCGACAGTGCGAGGCGACATAGAAGTCAAAGTTGCCGTAACAGGTCGCGCCCAAATGAAGGCCAAGATGGTGGCAGGTGGCGACGATCGGCAGGGTGGGCGGATGGCGTTGTGGTGCATGGCCCACCTTGGCAATGCGGCAGATGACGGCGTTGCGCTCGTCCGCCCCCAGCGCATTCTTGTCGGGCGTCATGGAGTCCGCCATCTCCTGTGGAGGTGCGCAGTGGGGAGGGGGGAGGGAGGAGGGAGGCGGCTTGGGACTTGCGGGGCTGGGGGAGGGCGGTCACAGGCATGGTCGTGAACGCAGCGTAGTTAGGCTGCCTCTGGTCTGACCGGCCTCCGGAACTGCAGCTCTAGCGCAACCCCGTAGGTGTTCGCCTGCTGGGTTCCAGGTCCATCCCTGGCGGGCAGTGCGCACATCCGTTGGGCTGCGTACCAGCCCCATCCCAGCCACACCACACACCACCCGCACGTGCTCCCCCCCCCTCCCCCCGTCCCCGACACCTGATATGTTCACGCCGTCTGGTCCATCCCTGGCGAGCAGTGCGCACTCCCATCGGGCTGTGTCCTAGCCTGGTCGCGGCACCGCCCCGGCACCTTCCTGGTCTACCCCACCACCGCCACCACCACCGGCCCACCTCCGATATGTTAACGTCGTGCTCCACGCACAGCTCCAGCGCCTTGCTGTACTGCTGCGCCGCGATGAGCATCTTGACCGCCTGCGGGTGCATACGTAGGGATGTGGGGTATCATCGGGTGGGCGGGGTGACGGGGTGTACGGGGGCCGTACCGGTCCCGGTACGAAGCAGCGGGCGTTGCTCAGCGGGACTCCCAGTACGTGATACTTGCGAGGTGCAGGAGCAGTAACAGCTGCAGCCTTGGATCGCTACCTCCGCAAACAGCCATCCGCGCCACCCCTTTCCGTCCCAGTCATTCCCCAGGGTACCGTACCTTGTCGAAGTGGCCAAACTGCATGAAGAACTCGGCGCACCGGTTGTACAGCCCCGGGTCGCTCTTCTCGGGCGTCATGTCGTCGGCGATGTGCTGCAGCACGTCGAACAGCTGCGCCTGGAAGCACATCTCCACCGCCTTGGACAGCTTGCCGCCCTTCATGTACAGCGTGGCGGCCTTCTCGTGCTGGCCCTGCAAATGAGGGAAGGGGAGCAGGTCATGAAGGCGGGTGATGTGGGTTAGTGTGTCGACCTTATGCAGGGCCTGCGAGCAGGTATGTGACGTAGTCAGCGACATCGGTAGCAAGCAAATGGGCCTTGCTACTGCCAGTTCTTCAGTCGACCCCACCCCGCCCCATGCGCGGGGCCGCAGGCTGGCCCCCACCTTCTGGAACAGGTAGTCCGCCGTGTCTATCATGACCGTGTTGGTGCTCTTGAGCGCCAGGTTCATGAGGTCGCTGTCCAGCTCGTGCGTCTTGGCCAGCCGCACGCCGTGGCTGTAGCGCTTGGACTGGGGGAGGGTAGCAAAGTCCAGGGGTGAGGCGTGACGCGTAAGTGGCGTACAAGAGGGGGGTGCTAGAGGTGTTGCAGACTGTGACAGACCAGGCATCAAGCAACTACCTGACATCATAACAACGTTCCCCTTGCTCGCCCTTGACAGCCACTCCACACCTCCCGGCGCCCGCTCACCAGCGTGTAGTAGCGCACCGCCTCGGGGATGCGCCCCGCCGCCTCGAACTGGCGGGCCAGGTGGAAGGCGGCAGCCTGGTCGCCGCTGTTGACCACCTGCAGGGGGGAAATTCACATGCCAGTAGGACGGTAAGGCCTTGTCCATACACGCGGTGCACCAGCACAGCAAACGTTGGCCAATGCATGTACCGTACCCAGCCCGGCCCACGTCCACAGCTGTGCCGCCGTGGCAGCGATGGTGCAGGGGCATCAAAAGCGCTGCGCCAGCAGTAACTCAGCCAGCACGTGCTGCAAGCCGCTCCGCACCACGCGTCCTTGCCCACATGTTCCCCCTTACCTCGTCCTCCGCCGCCTTCCAGTCCCTCTGGAAGCAGAATATGCGCGTCATGGACAGGCTGTCGCCCGCCTTGCGGTAGCAGTCCAGCGCCTTGCCGTACTCGCCCAGGGACTCGAGGTACTTGCCCCACCACAGGATCAGCTCGCGGTTGTCGTTGGCCTGGCAGGGAAGGACGCAGGCAAAGCATGGTAGGGACACCGCGTTGGTGCACACGCGACGCTGGCGACTACCGTATGGCATTGCAGTGCAATGAAGGCAACCCACTGAATCACAGCCATTCAAACGCCAAGTCACCACCGCGTCGCCCACAGCTGCAAAACCCTGAAAACCCCCTTTTGCCGCTGCCCCAACGCCGTCACTACCGCCTCCTCACCCAACATCGCCCCCTTGCCCACCTGAATGTACTTCTGCAGCTCGTCGAACTTCTCCGCCTCGAACAGCATGCGCGGCACCTCCACCAGCGCGCAGCCGCTGGACTCGTAGTGCTTCTGGGCGGTAGCCAGGTCGCCGCCGCGCTCCAGGTACTGCAACCGCAACAACAGTATGCATAAGTCACAGGATAACGGGGATGGGCCTTGCGAGACATTCATTAGCGATGGCGGTAGCTGACAGGACAACGATCGCTGTGCTGGTCTAGATGCTTCATTTTTGAGCTGCATGTGGGCTATGATGTTGGTAAGGCTTCCGCCCCAGGGATGCAGGCTTGCACGGCCTGTACAGCACAGAAGTGAATCACACGCAGCGCGCAAGCGTGCGGGTTGCGTCCCCCGCCGCACCTGCGCGTACGCAAAGTGTGTGCTCTTGAGGTGTATGCGGTCGTGCTTGTCCGCCACCTCCAGCGCCTTGTCCCACATGCCGCACGCGCGGTACAGCTGGTTCAGCAGGTCGTACCTGGAGGAGGGCCAGGGCCACAGACAGGCGACGGGGTGTTGGGGCATCGGGGTGGACACAGGGAGACACGCCAAACGGCCAGGGTAGCACGGATACTCTTCGGCCTCTTACACCCCCGAGTCCTCACCGGGTCAGCCGGGCCCATAACCGTTTCCACGAAAGCATCGTGGGCCCCGTCCGCCGCCGTCGAACCCAAACAGCCAGGCTGCTCATTGGATGCTGTTTCTCCCCGCGGCCGAACGGCCCTCACCTCTCGCACGCCACGTACAGCTTCTTGGCGTCCTCGATCATGCCCAGGTGCACCGCCACGGTGGCCACACGCGCGTCCGCCTCCTCGATGCTCTTGGCCTCACGCAGGGCGCGGGCGCCGCGCGCGTGCTCCATGTTGCTCAAGCAGTGCTCTGGCAAAGGCAGGAAAGGGGTAAGTCAGGGGAGGTAAGCGGAGAGAATACGTTACTTCACCTTCCAGGCCACCAGTGTGTGAGCTACCTGTCGGTGCTACGCACGAGCTTGTACCCCGTACTGGTGGAGGTGCCGTAGTGCTCCTACAACCAGAGGCCAAATTGCCCAGGCATCGCCCGGCGCATCACTATCAAGTCAGATAACAAGCGGCTGGGCGTGCAGCTATCAATAGGGTGCCAGCGCCAGGCCCCCCCCAGCACCAGCCCACGTCCACCCATGCGCCACGTCCAGGCGCTTGTTCCGCGTGCACATGTTCCTTACCCTTCTCAGGTTACCCAATACCTGCTTTACGATAATGCTCTCCCTTGCGCTGCGCCCCGCTCCCGCCCCCTCCACCCACCCGCCACGTCCAGTCGCTTGTTCCGAATGCACATGTGCGCCATGTTCTCCCACACGGCCGGGTTCTTGATGGCCTTGACCGACCGGAACGCCTCGTCCATGTTGCCGGTGGCCAGGTTGAAGGAGAAGTCCAGCAGCGCGCGGCGGGTCTTGTCGTCAGAGTCCTGGTGAAAGGACGAGGGGGTGCATGAGGGGGCAGGGGCGGCAGCTGTTGGGGTAGTGGTGGTGGTGCTGATCATCCAGGTGCAGAATCCAGGTGCACAAAACCCAAGGCATGCGCACGGCGACGCCCTCCAAATTCCCCACTGGCACCAATTGATTCCCCAATTGCCTGAAGCTTGCAACAGGGGCCGTTATGATGTTCGGGAGCTGCAAGGTCCCAGTGCAAGCCGCGGGTAGTAAGGTTCCAGCACACGCCGCACCCCCCTCCCCCCTTCCACCTGCATGCCCACGAAGCTGCTCACGGCCCACGGCTGCTCCCCCTCCCCACCAGTCCTTATGAGTTACGACGCATACCGGTAGCAGTACATCCTGGTACTGTGTTCCCCTCCCCTCCCACCTGCATGCCCACGAAGCTGCTCATGAGCAGGCGCGACACGTTGCTGGTGAAGGGCTGGAAGGCGCCCGAGCCGGCGGCCGGCTGCACCACGCTTTTCTTGTTGGTCACCAGGTAGGGCGCGGCGGAGCCGATGCACGCCGTGGCGCCGTCCTGCCGGGGGGAAGTGCCGTGGAAGCAGCGCCACACGTCAGCCTCTGCTGCAAGCGCCCTCCCACAACAGGTGATGTGGGGCTGCGCAGCTGCGCTGGAAGCAGCTCACGCACCGCATGCTACTGGGTTCCGGTGCAAAACATTTGCCCCACTACGCAACCTTGCCACACACACACCGCCCTCCCACTTCCCTCGCTGCCCGCCCACCTGGTGAATGGGCTGGTACTCCTGCAGCAGGATGCCCTTGTCGGGGTCCACGAACATGAGGGCCAGGTCCACGCTGTGGGCGGCGTCGGCGCCAGTGGGCCGGTCGTCCAGCCCGTTGTCCGTGAACACGGGCTGGGGGTAAGGGGAAGGGGGGCGGAGGGAGGCACACAAGGAAAAACCACACGCGTGAGCGCAGATGGCAAACGTTGCATCTGCAGAGTGGATGGACGGACAGGCTTGTGAGCCTTGGCGGACCGTGGCGTGGCGCCACAGACCTTACCCCCGCAGACTGCACCCTGTGCATCGCCCTGCCCGCGACATCAGCAACTGACGCGCCTGCAGCCGGGTCAGCCCCTCTGCGCTGTGCGCGCCCTTCCCCCGTGCCCCCCGCCCCCCTCACCAACGTACACTTGTGAGACAAGGGCAACCTTACTCCACTGCCTCCCCCTCCCCACCCCTTCCCCCTCCCCCCGTACACGCCGTCCCCCTCACCGTGGTCTGCACCACCAGCAGCTTGGGCTCCACCGTGTCCCACATCAGCCCCACCGGCGCCCGCCCGTCCGCCGTGAAGTCGTGCGTGTGGTGCACCGCCGCCTCGCCGCACCACACCACCAGCCGCACCGCCCGCGCCGGCTCCGGCCCCACCAGCAGCGCCGCCACCAGGGTGCCGCTGCCGTTGACCCTGACGGACTGCACCTTCCAGTCCTTGAGGTCGGGGGGGCACAGCTGGCCTGCGGGGCGGAGGGCGGGGTAGAGGGCCGGAGAGGGGTGAGCATAGATACAGCGTTTACGGGTGCAGCGCGTGCCATGCACATGCGGGGCACAGCTGGCCTGCGGGGCGAAGGGCTGAGTGCAGGACAGGGAGGAGTGGGCACAGGTAAAGCGTTTACGGGTGCAGCATACGCCATGCACTTTTAAAACATGCGGGACGCAGCGGGCCTGCAGACCAGGAGCTCACGCCAGGAAAAGTGAGAGCTTTGCCTTCAGCGCACATCCCTTGCAAGCCAGTACAGGCAATGTACTTTCATTGTACATGGCAGTGGTCCGCCGGGACAGCAGGACCGCATGCAGGCGGCGCAGAACAACCGGGGCTAAACGCGCCGTACGGTGTGCCGGTAGTCCCCCCAGACAGCGCAACGCCACGCCCACCTGGCCCCGCGTGCGGCTTGGCCTCGCGGCCCGCCACCTTGAACACGCGCACCACGTTGGCGGTGGTGACGGCGACCAGGTAGTCCCGCGCCACGTCCAGGAAGGAGGGCGAGCCGTGGTTGTCGTCAAACATGATGGTCTGCTTCACAGTGCCTGCGGCGGGGGGGATGGGGACAACGGAAGGAGACTTTTAACACCTGCACGCTCGGCATTATTGCTGCTTTGAAGGGGCACTGCCTCCTGTACCCTGTGCCACTCCAACTCCAGGTGTAGCCTGTTCGGCCGTCTCCTCCTCTCCCGCCCCTCCCCCCCCTCACCCGCCATGTTGACCACCTCCAGCTTGCCCTCCGCTGCGCGGTAGATGGAGTCGTTGTTGATGGCCATGCAGCGGCTGCTGGTCTCGAACTGGGAGGCGGCCATGATGTCGTTCGTGTCGGACACCTTGTACACCTGCAGAGGGGGGAAAGAAGTTTCTAAAGGAGGGGGGGAGCGCACGCACACACGCCCACGCAGCCGAGCTGGCACGTTGAGCTTGGCATTTGCTCTGCACGTCACGATGGGGCGCTCGGGAGTCTGCCCGCCGCACGTTGGCGGCACACCTGCTACTCCTTGTGCCCCGCACCCACCTCTGCGCCCTCTCCACGCTACACCAGCAGCAGCCCTTGCTGTGCCCCGGACCACTGCTTTGGTCGAATCCCATACGGTACAAAACAAGGCCCCACTCGCCGTGCACCCACCTCTGCGCGCTCCCCGTCCCACACCAGCAGCAGCCCCCCCAGGCCCCATCCCCCGCCCCCACAGTACGGAACAAGGCCCCACTCGCCCTGCACCCACCTCCGCTCGCTCCCCGTCCCACACCAGCAGCAGCCCCTTGCTGAGGTCTAGCCCCAGCAGCTGCATGTCCTGCAGCTGCAGCCGCCCGGGGGGCCGCTGCGGCTCGGCCTCCAGGTTCTCCACCACCACGCGGTCAACAGCCACCTGCAGGGGGAGAGGAAACAGGGTGGTGTGAATGCAGGCAAAAGGGTGGCGAGCACCGACACCGGCGCGTCAGCAGCCGCACCAATGCGCACCGGTGCACGTCCGCGGCTTTGGCAGGGCCTGCCGTCCCGCCCCCCCGCCCCCCACCCCGCCGCCCCACAACAACATGGCTTTCCTTTCGACTGGCCACTATGCAATTCAAGCCTGGGGAACAACAGCGAGGAACGTCCAGCCTCCCATGCACGCAGCGCTCACCTGCATGATGGCCACCCCGTCACGGTACTTGAAGGACAGCATGGTCTTGCGGCACACGTTGATGGCGTCGTTGCAGGCCACCACCATGAGCCGCGGGAAGGGGCCCCACTCCATGGTCAGGGCGCGGTTGCCCACCTGCAAGCATGTGCCATTCCACCAGGACCGTGGGAATGCCGCATGCGGCCACAGCCTCCTGCCGCACAAGCTTTGCCGCGCTGATGCCAACACAGGAACCAAGGTACCCGCATGTGACAGTGTCGTGGTGGTGGGATCTGGATGGGAAGGCAAGTGCGTACGGCAACTTACGAAGAAGGCGGGCTGCATCTCCCAGCACTTGGCGAAGTCCAGCACGGGCTGGCTGGCCTCGTTGGGGTGGTTGTACTTGTACATCATGACGCGCCCGTCCGTCGTGCCAATCGCCAGCAGGTTGTACCTGCAAGCGGGCGGGCCCGGCACGCATGGCAGCCGCGTTAACTCCACTCCACGTGCATCAAGCCCACCATCAAGTCCATGGCAACCGCGCTTAGGCTGCATGGCCAAGGAGCAGCAGGGACACCAACGTCCAAACACTGGTAAACTCAGCCGCCCACGCTCCAAGGCCCCATGCACCAGGTGCAACTCCACGCCCTCAACCACTTCAAGGACTACCACCTGCCTCTGCGCCCAAGCGCCGGCCGGCCCCACTGCCCGCTCATTATTCATTACCAACCCCACCAGCCCGTGCGCACGTGCCGGCTCCGTCGGCCCACGTCCCCGCCCCAACCCCATACGCGCGCTCCCGCACGTGGGCCTTGCGGCTGCCAGACATCGCCAGCCTTCCTCCACCGTTACCCATTCTGCTGCACCTCAGCCAAGCGCACCGGACCCCTTTCCGGCTGCCTCCTCGCCCCCTCCCCGGCTGACTCCCCACCCCCTCTCCGACTGCCTCCTCGCTCCTCTCCGGCTGCCTTCCCGTCAACCCATCCTATCCGTCTTGAGTTGCCCCCCTCCCCCCCGGCCCCGCCTCCCCCCCCCCCCCCGCCCCCACCTCTCGTCGTACGCCAGCGCCACCACCTTGCTGACCAGGCCGCTGTCCTGCTCCAGATTGAGCACGTAGTTGTCCTCCGTGTCGAAGTTGTACATGCGAACCACGTTGTCCTTCTCGGACGCTGACGCCAGCGTGTGGTTGCCGGCCCACGCAACCTGCAAGCACGCACCACCCAGCAGTTGATGAGCACAAGCCGCCCAGACTCTCACTCTGTAGCGCACGCTGCTTTGCTAAATTTCTACAGCTGTTGCAGGCAATGCAAAACGGTACCTGGCATTGGTGTTGACCTTCCAGCGCTTCCCCCCAGGGCCCCCGCCCCCTTCAGGATGCATGTTGCGTACACGCCAGGTAAACACAAGCCATGCCCCTCGCCCTTGCGTGGGCCATAACGGCCCCTCAACCCCAAGCAACCCCCGCCCCGCACCTGCAGCCCCGTGGCCGCCTCCCCCGTGCCCGTGGCGAACTTCATCTTGCTGGCGGTGTGCCAGGCGCCCAGCTGCTCGTCGCGCGCAAGCACGCTGAGCGTGCAGCTGCTGCCGATCACCAGCAGCTGGTCGCGGTCGGGGTAGTGCACCAGGCAGTGCACCGTCTCGGTCAGCTCCTGGGGGTGGCGCAACGAGGCGGGGTGGAGCGGGACGGATGATATTTTTCAGCGGAGTATATTACATCAAACATTGTAGCAGAAGAGGGGTACAACGAAGCGATGTGCTCATGCCCCCGTGGGCAGGCAGGCAATTTGTTCCTTGTCGTCCTTTGCGCGGGACTGAATGGGCACAACCCAGGACGTCGTGCGTGTGGCCCCGCCTTGCGCCTGTCCGCACCGTAGGCCCTACCAACTCCGTCTGCGCCCTGACCGCGTACCTGCAGCCTTGCACCCCACCTGCATTATCCCGCTGTAGCGCTAATCCTCTGTCGGTCGGCCCCGGGCCCACGGTCTGCAGTCCATGCCACACCATGCCACCCCCTAACCCTCAGCCGCACCGTGCGCCCCACCTGCACGATGCTGCTGTAGGCCTGGCCCCTTTCTGTAGCCCCGTAGCGCATGGTTCCCACACCTCGCGCCCCGAACCCGCAGCCGCACCGTGCGCCCCACCTGCACGATGCTGCTGTAGCCCTGGTCCCTTTCTGTAGCCCCGTAGCGCATAAATTCCATCACTCGCGCCCCTAAATCTCATGCAACACCGTGTGGCCCCACCTGCACGATGCTGCTGCTGTAGCCCTGGTCCCTTTCTGTAGCCCCGTAGCGCATGGTCCCCACACCTCGCGCCCCCAACCCACAGCCACACCGTGCGCCCCACCTGCACGATGCCGCTGTAGCCCTGGTCGTTGCACCACTTGACCACCGCTTTGTCTGTGCCCGCAGCCACGTAGAACGCCACGACCACCTGCGGGGAGCCAGGCGAGCGAAGAGCGGCGCCAGCAGGGGTGCAGGGCAGCACACCAAAGCACGTGGGTAGTTGCATCTCGAGCGCAGTGCATTCCCGCCATCACGCCGCAGCCAGTCATGACCTTAGCCACAGGCTGAGAGGCATACACTCCTTAAAGAAATGGCAACCGAGCCCATTGCGATGCCCTGTCCCACGCAAGAGCCCCTGCCTCGCCCTTCCCGTCCGCCTCTGCTCCCTCGCCACCTGGCTATTTGTGTCGGGCATCTCCTCGGGCAGCCCTATCACTGAGTGTTTGATGATGGCGCCCGGCTCGTCGTACGCCACCACGTGGATCGGGCGCATCAGTCGGTCCGTCTTCCACATGGATATCTGGTGGGGGTGGGAAAGCACAGCAGAGTCAGCATGGAAGGCACAGCACGGTACTAGACGCACCACGGCGCGGCCGGACCCGGCCTGCGCACGTTTGGTGCGCTTGTGTCCGTGCCCTACAGTTCTGCCTTTGCCGGTCAGAGCATCCCACCGGCCAGGCGGTAATCACCAGCGCGATTCTATGCTCTCCCTTTTCTGCCTGTTATAGCTGGAAATGGGCGCGCCCTTCACTATGCCAGCGTTCTGGCAGGGCATGTTACAGCTGTGGGCCCCTCCCACCGCCTGGCTGCCACTAACAGCCGCCAGAGTTCCACGGCGCGTGCCGTCCCAGTAAATAAGGAAGACGACTGCCCATATGGCAAGGCGCCAGCCTCCGTGCGCGCCATGGATGCACGTGCTGCTGACGCGGCGCTGGCTCCGGGCACGGCCGGAACTGGCGTCGACGCGCTAGGAAGCTCCCAATCGGCCCCTCCGGCCCCAGCTGGCAGCTGCTGGGGTGACACCATGCCCCACTGCCACGATATGGCAGCAGTACTACTTCCGCACCCATGTCATCCATGGGCACCTCAGCCCACAGCAGCCTCCAACCTGGGCTGGGCCCCACTGCGGGGCACCAGCCCAGGGCTACTGGCGCAGAGGTGCAAGCACCCACCCGTCCGTTTTCGTCTCCGGTGACGAGCCTGTCCCCGCTGCTGGTCCATGTCATGCTGCTGATGGTGTTGCGGTGGATCTTGCTGTCCTCCTCCAGCTTCCGCTCCTCCGCGTTCCAGAAGGAGATGGCGCCTGGGCCAGGGCATGCACATAGCCGTCGGAGCAGGGGCAGACCCTTATTACCTGGAGCTAGCACCCGGGCGCCTGGCGCTCAGGGAAAGGGTGGCATTCCTGCAAAGCGGCCAGGCTGGAGCGGTACCCTGATGGCGTTGGTGCTTGTGTAGGCTCAGCACGTGAACAAGCCCCTGCCGTACCAGCCCCTGGAGTGCATGGCCCTGCCGTGCCGAGCATGCCCTTGCCTGCCTATGGCTGCAGAGCCTACACAACCGGACCACCCCGCGCTGGGCTCATGAAGTGGATATCGTATGAGACATACTCCTCCTGCAGCTGGGTTTAATCCATGCTGCTCACCGTCCTTCCATCCGATGGCCAGCAGCGGCAGCAAGGGGTGCCACGCAAGCTTGGCGCACTCCGTGCCACGCACGTTCTTTATGATAGCCTCGTTGTTTGGGTCAAGAGGCCGACCCTACGAGCAGGAACCAGAGGTTATGCATGCCTAGTATAGGGCGGTGTTGCACTTTCTTCCCCACTTACCTCCTCGTTGTATATCCCGACCGCATTGGGGCTGAGGGCAACCGCTAGCAGTGAGGGGTAGCCAGGAGCCTACGCCAGCCAAAGTTGACGTCAATGCTGGAAGCTCTGCTGCACTTGTTCCTCTCCACAGTGTCTTCGACAGCTCGATGCCGACTGCCATGTCCGCGCGCTTACCTTGGACCATCCCGCGATCGTGCCAGCCCTCCCTGATATCTTAGTGGTATAGTAGATTTCCATTTCTCTCTATGCTACAGGGCTGGGTCGCGATATGTACTCGTTCACTTTCGTCAACTTGTCAAGGTCAAGGTCGCGGCCCAGCAGAAAGGTACATGGTGCTGACTAACACATTTGATACACGTTTTGTTATACCAACATGCGGACTTGCAAAATGGATAAACTCTGGGGTACCAGTACGGGCACCCTCCCGACCTCGGCTCCCCTTCTCGGCGTACCACTGAATACCTGTACGTCAATTACGCCTCGGCCCCTTGATACTTCGTCATGGAAACTTCTCAGGTGTCTCTGTAAACAGCGTGACGTTATAGCAGTGCCGCCCTGGCTGATTACCTGGCAGCCCTGTGTCCGGCACGTGGCAGTAGGGGCAGGCAGGGCAGCCTGCTGCGTGCTGCCCCGGCAGGCAAGGCAGCAGGGACGGTTGGCTCTGCGCTCCTCCCACGATACTGCACGTATACGGCATGGCAACTTCAATTAGTACAGCAGCAAGGATGCTGCTGAGGTGTGGTAAAGTCCAGGTGGAGAGCCTTCTGCCCCCGGCGTGGGGTCGTGGTGGGTTTAACAGCCGGAACCGGATCCTCGAACCTCCTTGCCTAAGTGGCAATGCCCCTGACTGGCACAATTCAGCAGCAACCAACACCTCATGCACCTCAACCGAAGCCTCAACAGCCCGGTAGCCGCCCTTTCAGCGTGTTTGGCAGGTCGGTACCGGATACGGATGACGCCCCACCGCTCCTCGGCCAACTGCAGGGGACACGCAGGGACATGGTGGAGCAGCAAGGGTGAGGGCGATGCCGACGCGGGAGCACGTGGGGGGCAGCTGATGTTGCATGGCGTGCACACGGGTCGGCGGGAAGCCCGGAGCGGAACCAACTTGCTGGAAGCAACGTGCCAGGGGCGCCGTACATCGAATGCTTTATGCAGCTGTCGGCTAGACCCGCTGCCGCACCGGCGCAATGCAATGCAACGCAATGCGCCTTCCCCAACCGCCTCCCGGGCCTTCCCAGAATCTCAGGCCCCGCCCTTGCCCGATCAGCCTTGCTAAGCTTCCACACTGCATTCCAGCCCAGTGTTCCGGTCTTATTTGGCGAAAATTTCTGACCGCTCATAATTTCGGTGCCTTCGGGTCTGGAAAATCTGACAAACGTACATTTTCCAGGATTTCTGGGCCAACCCTAGGGGAAAACCCTCTTGAAAATCCTGATTCGGTCAGGATTCTGCCCAAAACAATCCTGACAGGCAGCCAAAATGGCCGCCAAAATCATGATAATCCTGAAGACCGGGACACTGAAGGGGCTGTGTCTCGCTTCGTCGTCTAAAATGCAACGGACTGCTTTCAGACAGGCAGGAAATTTGAGTGATCTGCAGTGTGTGATCTATGTCCTGGCTGCCCGCAACAGTCCTGTAAATTGGGTTCTAGTTGGGAACGGCCAGGGGGAGGTGCTGCGCCAAAACACGTCTGCCGCCATCTCCAATGCCCCCTGACACACTGCAAGGTACGGCTTCCTCCTTGGCAGGCCCGTCAGTCGTGTAGCTGTACCTCGCATGTGAGTAGGGGATGGGCTCCGAAGGGGACCAAAACTACACACTCATACAAAAGGGTTGGGAGCGAATCAGAGCGCATTAGTTGCATCGAGGGGGCCATCTCATACGGTATCCTACGTACGCATTGCCGGTATCTCAATAGCCCCCTCCACCAAGAACTGCATGGACGCACCTCGCAATGTACACGCAGCACGGGTGTTTGGTTCGTTCCATATGTATGGTTGTACAGTTTTGGTCCCTTTCCAGCCCCCCGTCGGGCAATTGCTTGACACGTACGGTGCGGTTGACAGCAGTGTAGCTCGGCCCGGCGCGCACCAACACGCTGCGGCAGACTGAACCGGTCATGTAGAGATCCGGTCTTAGCTTCTTACATGTTACGCCTTGTCTGAGTGGCAAGGGTCTCAGGGGCTGCATGGCTACACACATCCACGGATGCTCATTGGTGCGAACACACACACGGTAGCAAGCTAGCAACAAATGCGAAGAGTTGGTGTCCTTCCACTGCGTCAGTGCGTGAAAAGCTCCTTCCGCCAGGACACGAACACTGGTAACGGAGGACTGAGACAGGCGAGGCGCCGATCATGCTGGCAACCAACAACACAGCATCAACACAACAGCACACACGTGTGCAGTCCGTGGCAGGCAATGCAGCTGCAAGAGCCAGTGCGCATGCCCGGTGGGGTACCGCCCTAAGCTCCACGCACAGAAAGCGAGGCAGCCCGCACCGTCCACCCTTGCATGAGTCAAAGAGGGCACTGGCACTGCAAGGCGCCCGCCGGCCGAACCTGCAGGCGAAAGCAAATGCACCATTTGCACGACCAACAACACCAGCACTGTCAGCCCATACAACAAGCACTATGAACACCAACTCGGCCATCCCGCTGGTTGCCGTGCCATGCGCCGTCCGCACCAGCCCTCCTGCCGTGCAGAGTCTTTCAAACCACACACGGCACACCTCCTGCACATGAGCTTCAGGCTTCGCCTCCTCCTGAAACCTGTTTGCGATACCGGTATGCTGTTGTCATCCCTCAACTGCATCGCTACACACGGCACACGTCGACCGGCAGCAACGCAGAACAACACCCCCCATCAACATTGCATCCAGTGCCCGAGCGATAGACACCCCATGCCTCTGCCAAACCCAGTTAAGCCCGTGGCTTGCACAAGTCCGCCCAAGTCATGCACACGCCTTGTCCAATGAGCATACCTCCCCTGACCGCCCTCCCACCCGCGGCCTGCTCCTTGACCTCATGCGTCACCACCGTTTCTCAACCATGCAACCCCCAGCCGTGCTGGGCGCTGCCTGCCCTTCGGCACCCCATCACGCACTATGCATATCCCCACCCTGCACGCAGCGTGCAATCTCCCTTCCAGTCCCTGCCCTGCTACCAGCACTGCCGGCGGTGAGCCCCCGCCCCGGCCCCTGCCCCGCCAACTTCCAGCCGCTGGAGCGCGCACTCCCCCCTTTACGCAGCCATGTCACGCTGCCCTCCAGCTGCCTTGCAGACCGCCAGCCCCTCGCAAGCACTCACACCGCTTACCCCACCCTGCCCTGCCCCACATCCACCCACTCCTCCACTCCATCCGCACCCATGCACCCATCCGCCTCACTGCATGCTGCTTGCCTCGCTGCCGTCCCCCTCCGTGATGGGCCGCAGCGTGCCGCTGGCGCCCGTGGGCGGCGCGCTGTCGTCGGGCCCCAGCGCGCCCCCGCTGACGCCCTTGATGACCAGCAGCGGGCAGGGCGAGTGGTGCGCCAGGTGGTCCGACACGCTGCCCATGCCCACCAGCCCCAGCAGGGAGCGCGCGATGGCGCCCATGCCGCGGGAGCCGGCAACCATCACGTCCACGCCCTCGGCCTGCAGGGGCAAAGCGCGCAAGTTGTGCATGTTTAAAGTGTTTTTGACACGGGTGTTGGTAGGATGCATGCCTTGTGGCGGGAGACCGCCGCCATCGTGTCCACGCCCTCGGCCTGCAGGGGACAATACTTTACGTACAAGTTTTACTGGAGCATTTATGGAAACGTATGGAGCAACCTTCATATGCCATCATGATCACGCCCTCGGTTTGGAGTTGGTGCCGTGGGTTAGGCGGTTTTAGGGGCACAGCGGACACACATGGATGAATGCCCGCCGCGCCCCCCCCCCGGGGGCAGCGTCGCCATACCCCAATCGCATCATCGGGTTTGTGGCAAACCCTCCCTTGGCATGCTTGCATAGTGCCCCGCCTACGTCTGCTGCGCTTCTCCCCGGCGGCAGCAACTCCAAAAGCACCAAGTTTGTATTTCCGCCCAGTCCTACCTGGCGTGCTTGCACAGCGCCTCGCCACTGCCCGCCGCGCTGACCCCCGGCGGCAGAACTGCGGCATCCCAACACCAACACCGCGACACCCCAACCACACCTTACCTTGACGCGCGTGTTTGCACAGCACCTCGCCAGTGCCCGTCACTCTAGGCCCCGGGGCCAGCGTCGGGACACCCCTACACCACCTTGATACTCGAATCGCGACCTACCTTCGCGTGCTTGCACAGCGCCTCGCCAATGTCCGATGAGCCGCCCCCGGGGGGCAGCACCGCGATAGAGATCTTGGTCTTGCCCACGCCGCGGCGCTGGGCGGCGGCGGCGCAGCGCTCGGCCACGTCGCGCGCGGCGGCGGTGGCGGCGGCGGCGTCTTCGCGGTACTGCGCACTTTGCATGGCGGCGACGGTTGACGGCTCGTCCAGCAGCTGTACAGCATGGTACGGCGGGGCATGGTATGGCGGGTAGTTAGGTAGGTTAGGTAGGTAGGTAGGTAGGTAGGTAGGTAGGTAGGTAGGTAGAAATGTCGGTAGGGAGGCGGGTAAATAGGGTTGGTAGCGTTTGACGGGTAGGGAGATGTATGGCAAGTTGGCAACCTTCGCGGTGGGGTCATAAGGGTGCTCCCATACCAGCGCCCCACCTCCGTAACCATGGTACATACACGTCTTCATAACACTGCTAAAAGAAATCCAGTCGCCGTGCGCTATGCACTGGCATCAGGGCACCGCCCCGGCCCTGCGCTCCCTTCCCCGGAATTTCTAGCACTCCAGTCCATCTTTACAGGCCCCAGTCGGGAACAGCCATGTGCCGCCTTCATGCATACCGGGTGTCGCGTACGCTGCTGCCCCTTCGGCAGCTCGGCATCCTCCAAAAGCCCTATTCCAAAAGCCGTCTTAACCCACCCGCTAACCCACAGTTTCACCCTTCGTATACCATGCTTCTCACCGGCATGGCCACCGGCGCCCCCACCACTGCCAGCACCAGGTGGTCGTGGGTTAGCAGCATGCTGTCCAGCGTCCCACCCCCATTACAAGGGCATATCGGGCCGCCCTACCCCGCCCCCGCCCCTCCCCAGGAACGGCACGACCTCCGACCACCCCTAGAGCAACCCGGTCCTCGTGTACTAGCTTCAGGGATCCACCCCGGCGCCCATGCTCCCGTTCCTGGAGTACTGGCACTCCCTTCATCCTTACTGGCTGGCCCCAGTCCTCACCGGCATGGCCACCGGCGCCCCCACCACTGCCAGCACCAGGTGGTCGTGGGGTAGCAGCGTGTTGTCCAGCGCCCACAGCAGGGCGGCGTGCGCGTGGGGCGAGTCGTCGCAGCACACCATGACGCGCTTGGGCTGCGCCTGCTGGGGAGGGTGCGCCTCGTCGGCCTGCGGGCGGGGAGGGGTCGGAAGGGTGGAGAAAGAGGGGAGAGAGGGGCGGGACAGTGGTGGTTGAGGGATGCCGGGGACCGTGGAGGGGCTGTACGATGAGAGTGGGAGGGCGCGCAGGGGCGGTTGCACAGTACAGGAAGGGCACAGTACAGGTGTCCTGCTCGTCCACGCTGCAACCACCGTGTCGAAAAGGCTCCAGCCCAGGAACAAGGATGGTAACGAAGCGTGCCATGCTCAGTTTGCACCAACCCCCCTGCTCGCCTCACAGTGGGCCACCCGGCCCCTTTGCCCTCCTCCGCCCGCTGCGCACCTGCATGAGTCCGCGGTTGAGCACCGCGTCGTCCCCGCGCACCACCAGCGTGGGGCAGGGCATGTGGCGGCAGCAGTGGTCGGACACACTGCCCAGCCCGATGAACGACATGAGAGACCTATACGGGGGCCAGGGGGGGTAAGGCGGTGGGAAGGCAGACAAAGGGGAGCCAGGGGGGAGAGGGTACTAGTTGGGGCAAGGGGAGCTGGTCGGCAAGCAGTCGGTGTGTTAAGTGGAGTGTCACAGCAGTGGTGGGACACGCTACCCAGGCCGATGAACGACATTAGCGAGCTGGGGAGAGGGGGGTTGCGACGAAGCAAAGGACACTAATGAGTACACCTGAGTGCTTAGGATCGCAGCAGGTCGTGTCCCAATATCGCTGGGGGACCAGGCCAGCAGTTGGTGCATTAAGGGATGTACAGTGCGGCGGAGGCAGGTGGTCTTGTGCGTTCCCTAGGACAGCGAGTCCGGAGAATGGGGCCCCATCTTTCACCCATTGAACGCCCACCCAAACTCACCGTTGCAATGCGCCCATGCCTCTGCGGCAGCGATGGAACACGGGGGAGGCAAGTCACCATCAGCCCGATAGGAAACGGCAGGGCTCTTGGCTTTGCAGCCCAGTGCCAAACAGCAGTGCGAGCAGCAGCCATGCGCGCACTGCCTCCCCAGGCTGTGCGGCCGTGTCTTCTATTGCGCAGGGTCAACACTCTCAATTGCACAATGTGCCTTCTGCCGGGGATCCCAACCCTCTCCACCGTGCCCATCGGCGCCTTCCAACGCCACTGTTCAAACCGCCCACCACCCAATCCCAGCCACGATCCCAGCCTCACCTGTTCACCAGCACCCTGCCCTCGCAACTGCCCTTTCCGCCCCACCCGGTCGCCCAACTCCCGCGCCTGCCCACTCCGTCTTACGCCACTCGGTGCCCAGGTACCTCCCGCACCCACCCACCTGCACCCCACTGCCGCCAGGGCACTGCTGTGCACCCGCCCGCTCCACCCCACTCCATCCCGCACCCACCCACCTGCACCCCACCACCGCCAGGTCGATGTTGTGCACCCGGGCGTACTCCACCATGCTGTCGGCAACGCCTGGGGGCAGGGCAGGACAGGGGCGTGTCGTGGCGAGGTGGGGGCAGTGAGTTTGCGTAGGGTGCGAGAGTGTGAGAATTTGAAGTAGGAGAGCGTGCGTACCCCACCATGCTGTCGGCAACGCCTGGGGGCAGGACAGGACGGGAGCCGTGGCGTGGCGGGGGGAAGGATCTGGTGATCAGTATGACATCGGAAGGAAGGTAGCACTACCATCGCACGTTGACCACTTAATCAAGTCCCAGCCAAACGTCCCAGCCAAACTAGAGTTGGGAACGAAGGGTTGATGGATTGCGGAGAAGGAGGGCAGCTCGCGTGCAGGTGGTTGTCGGGGGGGGGGGGGGGGGGTTACCCCCGGTTGTCAGGTAGGGGGGAGGCCAAACGCATGTACTGGAA
>VFQN01000539.1_pt1 | contig 69517 bp, 82 predicted proteins | sample 3512371 | NCBI WGS metagenome assembly VFQN01 (sample SAMN10412370, study PRJNA504923) | tailings metagenome | isolation source: Replicate 2 from Balatoc abandoned mine | place: Philippines: Itogon, Benguet | collected 2017-08-28 | reverse complement strand
TTCCCTAATTTTTGTTATTGAAATAGAAATTCCACTAGGAATTTCAACACCTAACAAATCATCAAGAAATGTATAGTCTTGTTTAACTTGAATATCAAAAAATTTTTTATATAAACGATATTCATATTGCTCTCGTGAATCTTTATCTACGTGAGGTGATCGTAAAACACAAAATTTTTTAATTTTTGTTGGAAGAGAAACAGCACCAATTACTTGATATTTTGTTTGAAAATTTTGAAGGAGTAAATTTCTAAATTCATTAAAACAAATTTCTAAGGGCTCTTTTTCAAAAGATTTAAAAGTTATTCTTAATTTCATAAATACTAATTATGTATTATTGAAGTATTTCAGTCACAAATCCTGATCCGACAGTTTTTCCACCTTCTCGTATAGCAAGTCTCATTCCTTTTTCTAGAGCAATAGGGGATATAAGCTCAATACGCATACGAACATTATCCCCAGGTAATACAACATCTAACTCTTCATCTTCAACAAAAAATTGGCTGATTTGTCCTGTAACATCCGTTGTTCGAACATAAAACTGAGGTCGATACCCTTTATTAATAATCGTATGGCGACCACCTTCTTCTTTTTTTAAAATATAAACTTCTGCTTCAAATTTATTATGTGATGTAATAGAACCTGGTTTTGCTAAAACCATTCCTCGAAGAATATCATTTTTTTGAATACCTCTTAATAAAATTCCTATATTATCACCAGCTATTCCTTTATCTAGAATTTTTTGGAACATTTCTAACCCTGTAACAGTAGTTGATCTTGTTTCTTTAAAGCCAATAATTTCCACATTTTCTCCGACAGAAACAGTTCCTCTTTCAATTTTCCCTGTAGCAACAGTTCCTCTACCTGTAATAGAAAAAACATCCTCAACGGCCATTAGGAATGGTTTATCAATTTCTCTTTCTGGAGTAGGAATGTAAGTATCCACAGCATCCATTAGGTTAAAAATTTTATCAACCCATTGGTTTTCACCTTTTTTTAATTTTGGATTTTTTGTAACTGCTTCTAAAGCTAATAAAGCAGAACCAGAAATAAAAGGAATTTCTTCACCAGGATAATCATATTTTTTTAATAAATCTTTGATTTCAGATTCGACAAGTTCAATAAGTTCATCTTCTAAAACTTGATCAGCTTTATTTAAAAAAACAACTAACCTTTTAACTCCAACTTGTCTAGCTAATAAAATATGCTCTCTAGTTTGTGGCATAGGACCATCTGCAGCTGAAACTACAAGAATAGCACCATCCATTTGAGCAGCTCCTGTAATCATATTTTTTACATAATCTGCATGGCCTGGACAATCAACATGCGCATAATGGCGTTGTTCAGTTTGATATTCAACATGAGCTGTATTAATTGTAATTCCTCGCTCTTTTTCTTCTGGAGCTGCATCAATATCTTCATATTTTTTTAAAACTGCATTTCCTACAGTGGATAAAACAGCAGTAATTGCTGCAGTTAATGTTGTTTTTCCATGATCAACGTGGCCAATTGTACCAATATTTACATGAGGTTTAGTTCTTTCGAATTTTTCTTTTGCCATTTTAAAATAAATAAAAAAATAGTACGTTTAGCGAAAAAAAATCATTTTATTAATTCTTTTTTAATTTATTTTGCTTAATTTTTTTTTTTCTTTTAACTTTTTTTGATCTTAAAGCTGACTTATTTGCTTCAGCTGTTTTATGTGTTTCTTCTTTTTTTTTAAATGAGCTCCCAGATTTACTTGCTGCGTCTAATATTTCATTAGCTAATTTTAAAGAAAACTCTTTTCCAGTTCTTTTTTTCGCAAAAGAAATAATCCATTTTATTGCAATATTTGTTGCATTATAGCGCGAAATTAAGGTAGGAATTAAAAGAGCAGATTTTCTTCTTTTAATACGGCTTAACTTTACTTGTATTTTTGGACTTACATTTTTAATAGCTCTCTCAAAAATAGTTAATGGATCTTTTTCTAATTTTTTGTAAATAATATCAAAAGCTTTATAAACTAAAATTTTTGCCAATGATTTTTTACCTTTTTTTAATATCCTATTAATTAATAGACTAACTAAAAAATTAGAATAACGAATATCTTGATTTGGATAGCGCTTTTTTATAGAAATTCTTCTAATCATATTTTATTTTTTTTTAGTTAAATTTGCAGCTGGTGGACTAATAATTTTACGCGCCCCATATTTTGATCTTCCTTGCTTTCGATCTTTTACACCCGTACAATCTAAAGCACCTCGAATAATTTTATATCTTACTCCAGGAAGATCTTTTACCCTTCCTCCACGCACTAAGACAATAGAATGCTCCTGTAAACTATGTTTTTCGCCTGGAATATAGGCAGTAATATCATATCCTGTAGTTAGCTTAATTCGAGCGACTTTTCTAAGAGCAGAATTTGGTTTTTTTGGTGTAACAGTGTAAACTCTCATACATATGCCTCGTTTTTGAGGAGATTTTTTTAAAGCAGGTGTTTTATTTGTTTTTTTTTTTATTTTTCTTTTGATTCTTAAAAGTTGAGAAATTGTTATCATAAAATGCAAAAGTTATTCAACGATTTTTTTTGATTTTTTAATTCCATTTGCTTGATTTTTTTCTAGTTTAGAAGCTTGTAAAAAAATTGGGTGATTTCCTGACCAAGTTTCAACAGTTACTTTTTCTTTTGTTCCTCCTACTTCTAAAACCAATTGACCATCACAATAAACCTTTGTTTTATACCATTGGGGATGTAAATTTTTTTTCGCCATAATTTTTATCGTTTATGATATTGTGCAGCTTTTCGTGCCTTTCGTAAACCATATTTACGTCTTTCTTTAATTCTTGAGTCAGAATATAATAATTTTTGCGAAGATAAAATTCCTCTATTTTTTTTATCACTTTTTGATAAGGCTTTAGCAATTGCTAATTTAATAGCATCAAGTTGAGACATTATACCACCTCCTTGAACTTTAATAAAAATATCATACCTTGTTAATTCATTTAAAATAGTTAATGGTTGCAATATTTTTATATAATCATACGAGGCAGAAAAAAAATATTGAGAACCTTCTTTTCCATTAATGAAAACATTTCCAGAGCCAGTTTTTAAGAGAACACTAGCTTTAGAAGACTTACGCTTTGCGGATGAAGTGATTAAATTTTTTTCTAAATTTTGCATAAAAAAATGTATTACTTAAAATTTTTGTATAGAATTTGATTTGTATTATAAATAAAAAGTTTACGAAAATATTTTTTTCCAAGAACTCCTTTCGGTAACATTCCACTAATTGATTGCTCAATAATTCGAGAAGGGTATTTCATTTTTAAATCTTTAAAAAGAAATGATTTTAAATGCCCTGGTCGTTGCGTAGAAATATAATACTTTTTTTGAATAGGTTTTTTTCCAGAAATGTTTATTTTATTTGCATTAATAATTATTACAAAATTTCCTTGATCAACACTAGGGTAGAAATAAGATAAATTTTTTCCTTTTAAGATGCTACAAACTTCAACCGACAATCGGCCTAATGTTTTATGGCTAGCGTCTATAATATACCAATTTGGCATATGACTATTTTTTTTTGGGAAGCTTGTTTTCATAAACCTTTTAAAAATTTTTAGTTAATTTTTTTTGTAATCTTTTTATAATTTTACCTTTTAATATTTTTGAAAACTTTTCAAACAATGGTTTAGTAATTAATGGATAAAATAATGCTAATAATATTTTAATAGATTCTTGAAGCGCTCTTTTTGGGGTAATACTACCATTTGTTAATATTTCAAAAACTAATGACTCCTTTAAGTTTCCTTTACTATCATAAATAATACGTATTTGATAATTCGCTCTTTTAATTGGAGAATAAATAGAATCTAAAAGTAAAGGATTAGATGTTTGACCAACCTTAATATCCATTTGTTTTTTTTCTTGACTATTTAAAATTGCCCCTTTTCCACTTTCTATTTTGATTTCTAAAAAAAGATCAGAATCACTTATAAGTGAACAAATGTGTAAATTTGGATTGATTATCTCTAAAGTATTTTTAGGTAATTTTAGCATACCAGCAGTAACTAAAATAGGCCCTTTAAGATGTAAAAAACTATAGACAATCGATCTAGTTTCTCGGTCTAACTGAGTGTTAAAAACTGGTTTAAAAACAATTTCACGAATATTTAATAAAATTTCTAAAACGTCCTCACGAATTCCAGAAATAGAAGCAAACTCATGTGATAAATTGTTAATTTTAACTGCAGTTGCAGAAAACCCAGTCAGGTCAGATAATAAAGTTCGTCGTAAAGAATTTCCTAAAGTAATTCCTTGACCTTTTTCTAATGGTTGAATTAAAAACGATGAGTAATGGTTAAAATTCTTATCAATAAAATTTTCAATACAATTAATAGTTGTCATAAGGAATAACTGTTATAATTTTTAAAACCATTTTATAATTTTCTTCTTTTTGGTGGTCGACATCCATTGTGGGGAAGTGATATTTTTTCCTCGATTCCTAATACTTTAAAGCCAAAGGCCTGTAAGGCTTTTACGCAGCTATGTCTACCTTTTCCTACACCTTTTAATATAATATAAATTTCTTTAACACCAAAATCTAAAGCTTTAGTAGCAATATTTTTTGCAACAAGTTGAGAGGCAAAAGGAGTTGATTTTTTTGTTCCCTTTAAACCACAAATACCAGCAGATGACCAACAAATTGAATTTTGCGAATTTGAATAATCAGTTACTGTAATAAGTGTGTTATTGGATGTTGTAGAAATAGTAAAAACTGCGCTTTTTACCAATTTTTTTGATTTTTTTTTACTAGCTGACATAAATATACTTATTTTTTAAAAAGAAATAAACGACGAGACGTTCTACTATTTGTTCGAGTTCGCTGTCCTCGTACTGGTAATCCTTTAAGATGTCTTTTTCCACGATAGCTATTTATTTCTTTTAGTTTTCGAATATTAGTAGCTACGTATCTTTTTAGATTTTCTTCAAACTTTAAATTTGAATTTTCTAAATATTTTCGAAGGTCTGAAAATTTAGTCTCTGGGATATTTGTAACTTTTAAATTAGGGTCAATATTTAAATTGGCTAATATCTTTTTTGACGTAATAATTCCAATTCCGTAAATTGAAGTTAATGCAATATAAATTTTTTTCTTGTTTAATAATGTATGACCTAATAATCTTACCATAATAGTTGTAATTTATCCTTGTCGTTGTTTATGTTTTGGATTTTTGCAAATAATAAATAGTTTACCATACCTTTTAATTAATCGGCAATTTTGACAAATCTTTTTTATTGATGAACGTACTTTCATAGTTTTTTACTTTTTCAATAGTAGTTTTAGAGAAAGAGAGATTTATTTTGATTTCTGAAATAACTCCCACAAAAATAATAAGTGAGGATAGATTAAGCAAATTATTTACTTCATTTATAGATAATAATTTTGAAAATTGAAACAATAGTAATATAATCGAAAGATAAATTCCACTAATAAGGGAATTTATTAGTGCGATATTTACTAAATATTTTTCTGTTTCTTCTCCAGGATCAAATCCGCGTATATATATTGAATTTTTAGTAAATTCTTCACGAATTTTAGTAGGATCAAAATATAGATATGAATAAGAGAAGCAAGAAAATATTAGAATAAAAAAATAAATGCCATAAAAAATTGAAATATATTTTGCCAAAATTATTTCTTTTAAAAATTTTGGAATAATAGAAGATAAAAAAGCTAAAATACTAGAAGCAATAATTAATGGATAGATACCGCCTGGATTAGTTCGAATATAAACTTTATTTTGTGAAAAAATTCTACTATCTGAAATTGAATCAAAATATTCCACTTTTCCTGAGTTTACGAAAACTTTATTAATTTTTTTTAAATTTTCAAAGAAATAGAGTTGTCTTGAAGAAATTACATTAATAGAAAACTTACCGTTTTGCTGCGAATAAACCAGAAAACCAAAAAATAAAATCAATAAAATAAGTCTAATATCAATAGTATCAGAAACTAATGTTTTCAAGTTTTTAAATAAATTTAAACATAAAAGAAACGAAACACCGTTCACGATTGATAAAGAGTCGATTTTATCACTAATCCATATTAAAACCAAGGAGCCAGACAAAAGTTGAAGAATAAAAAAAATCAGATAGCTTAAAGTTTTTATATAAAAATAATTTTTGATTACCGAATAAATTAAAAAAATATAAAAAAGACTAAAAATAAGTGATATTAGTTTTTTATAAAGCTTAATTTTTTCTTTTGAAGAAGGTCCTTCATCTTTTAAAAATTTTTCTAATGGTGAAACATTTTTAATAAGTAAATCTATAAAGAGTGAACCATTTACATATGGTAATATCCCCAAGCTTAAAAAATTTAATGAAAAATTATCATATGGACTAAAGGATGCATAGCTCAAAAGTGTTTGTAAAAGTCCATTGTTTTGTGAAGCTGCAATTATTTTGGATAATCCCTTATAATCTATTCCAACAATTGGTATTTTAGAGAATAAACAAATTAATATTGTATAAAAAAAAAAAGTAAAATATTTTGAGTTATATACGAAAAAATTAAAGCGAAGCTTGGCAAAAAAAAAAGTAAAAAAATTTGTACTTTTTATAAAAAACTGAAAAATTTTTCTTTTTAAAGAGCCAGCAAATTTTCTTAAAAAAGAGCTTTTTTGGGTTATAAAAGAATTCACTTTACTGTCTTTTTCTATGACCTCATTTTTATTTGTTTTTAGCGGCTGAGAAAGCAGCTCATTTTTCATAAATTTTAGAATTTTTTAAAAATAAACTTATAAAATTTTTTCTTTTTATTTGAAAGATTTTTGCAAGCCCAAATAGTGCGATTTAAAGTTTTTAAAGCTTGGATCGTAGCTAACGCATTGTTTAGAATATTATTTGAACCTAACTCTTTTGATAAAATATTTTTTAATCCACTCAACTCAAGAACAGCACGTACAGAACTTCCAGCAATTACGCCAGTTCCTTGAGACGCAGGACGAAGCATTACTCTTGATGCACCAAAAGAAGATATAATGAAATGAGGAATAGATTTAGTATAAGTAATTGGAACTTTAATCAAGTTTTTTTGTGCATTTAGTTTTGCTTTTTCAATAGCAAGAGACACATTATTTCCTTTTCCTACTCCAACACCAATTTTTTTTTTTTTATCTCCTAATACCAAAATTGCCCTAAAACTTAACCTTTTTCCTCCCTTAATAACTTTTGTAACTCGTTTTATTTGGAGAATTTTTTCAATGAAATTTTTTTTGTTTAAACGAAATTTTTTTTTTCTTTTTACTTTTTCTTTGAAGTTTTTTTTTCCTACAATTTTTTTTATTAGTTTTTTTGTTTTTATGATCATATGAAAATAAGAATTTTTATAGTTGTTAGCAAATAATGCCTTCTTCGCGTAAACCTTCAATTAATTTTTTAATTTTTCCATGATATAGTTGATAATTACGATCAAAAACTACTGCTTGTATATTTAAATTTTTAGCGCGTTTTCCTAGATTTTGCCCAATGGTGTATGAAAAATTTAGATTTAATTGGTTTTCGTTTTTAGAGACTAATAGGGTTTTTGTTTTTTTTTTTTCAGTAGTCGAACTTGAACATAATGTATGACCATTAATATCATCAATTAATTGGGAATAAATATGTTTATTCGACTTATAAATGCTTAGACGTGGTTTACTAAGATTTCCAAGAATTTTTTTTAAATGTCTTTTTTTATTTTTTAAAAAATGTTTATTTTTCTTTAATTTTTTCATAGCTAATTTCTTTTATCGTCCAGTTTTTCCAGCTTTTCTTCTAACAATTTCATTTTCATACATTATTCCTTTTCCTTTATAAGGTTCAGGAGGTCGAAAGGCTCTAATTTTTGAAGCATATAAACCAACATATTCTTTATTAATTCCAGTAATAAGTATTTTAGTTGATGATACTAACTTTACCGTTAGCTCTTTTGGAATTTCTAATTTAATAGGATGAGTAAAACCTATATTTAAAATTAAAAAACCATTGTCTACTTGAAACTTATAGCCCACTCCTTCCGCAATTAAAGATTTAGAAAATTGAGTAGAAACTCCAGTAACCATATTTTGAATTAAATTTCTTACTAACCCGTAATAGCTTCTTCCAAATTTTGTAGACTCATTTAAAGAAATAATTAATTCATTACTTTCAATTTTAAAACTTACCATTTTTAGAAAAGTTTTAGCTAAACTACCATGTTTTCCCTCTACTTTAATTTGATTACAATTTTGATCTACTTCAATTTTTGTATTCGTTACTATTTTTATAGGTTTTTTTCCAATTTTTGACATAATACTATTTAATATAACAAATAATTTCTCCTCCTTTTTTATAATAATAAGCTTTAAAATGATTCATAACACCGTTAGATGTAGAAATAATTCCAATTCCTTCGTTATATTTTAGATACTTTATTATTTTATAAAAATTTCGATAGCTAGTATAAATTCGTTGTCCAGGTTTGCTTATTCTAATAATTTGCGAAATAAAAGATGTTTTTATCCATGAGCCTTTATATTTGAGATAAACTTTAATGAAGTTATGAGAATTTTTTTCAATCGTATACCCCATAATATAGCCCTCTTTGGTAAATATTTTTAAAATGTCACAAGCTTGTTTGCTATATTGAAGATTAACAAAATTATGTTTTGCCAAACTTGCATTGCGAATACGTGTTAACATGTCTGAAATTAAATCTTTAACCATTTTATTGGAAAATAAAAAAAATATATATAAATAATAAATTAAAAAAATGGTAAGCCAAAGTTATTTAAAAGATAATAAGTTTCTTTAGGATCTTTACAATTAGTAACTATTGTTACATTAAATCCACATTTTTGATCCAACATATCATCTTGCAATTCTGGAAAAACTAACTGATCAGGTATTCCTAAAGTAAAATTCCCATGTTTATCTATAGAGCTACGATTTACTCCTCTAAAATCCCTTGTTCTTGGTAAAGCTAGTTTGATTAATCTTTCCAAAAAAGAGTACATTTTTTCTTTTCGTAAAGTAACCAGTAGACCTATTGGCATACCTTCTCTAACTTTAAAGCCAGCAATAGATTTTTTAGCTTTTGTAATAACAGGATGCTGCCCTGTAATTGATCTAATATCTTCAATACTTTTTTGGAAGTAAGCTTTATTTTGAGCGCCTTTTATTCCTAAACCATAAGTGATTACTATTTTAGTAATTTTTGGAACTTGGTGAATATTTTTATAAGAAAAATCTGTAAAAAATTTGGGTTTAAGTGATTTAGTATATAATTCTTTTAAATTATTCATAGATTAAGTGCTTAATTTGATAACATATTTTCCTTTTTTTAAATACCTTTCTTTCCTATTATTTTGAACAGTATACCCAATACGAGAAAATTGTGAAAGAACTATATCATAAAAAAATAAATTTGAAATATGAATAAAAAGAGGAACAGTAGAACTATTTTGAAAGCTTATTAAAGCTTTCAATTTTTTTTTATTAATTGAAAGAATTTTCCCAATTTTTCCACGATTGTCACCAGATTGTATAAAGACAAAATCACCAGATTTTAAATGACATTTTTGATGTTTTTTTTGGTAAATCATATAACTTCACTTGCTAATGAAATAATTTTAAGAAAATTTTTTTCTCGTACTTCGCGAGCAACAGGGCCTAAAACACGCGTCCCTCTTGGCGAATTCTCTTGATTAATAATAACGGCTGCATTATCATCAAATCTTACACATGTTCCATCTTTTCGTTTAATTGTTTTTCTTGTCCTAACAATAACGGCTTTTACAATGGCAGATCTTTTTACACCCATGTTTGGAGATGCATCTTTGACAACACCTATAAAAATATCTCCAATATTTGCAACAGTTCTATTATTTCCTAAAATACGAATGCACATTAGAGTTTTAGCTCCGGTATTATCCGCAACCTTTAAATAAGTTTGTGTTTGAATCATTTTAGTAAGCTTAATTATTATATTTTTTTAATATCTTTTTTAATTCCCAAGCTTTTCTTTTACTTTTAGGAGGACATTCTTCTATTAAAACAATATCTCCACACTGGCAATTTATGTCAGTATTATGCGCCATATAATTTTTTGTTTTGATTAATGTTTTTAAATATTTTGGGTGCTGATATTTTATTTGTGTTTGAACATTGATTGTTTTTTGTGATTTTACGCTAATAACTATCCCTATTCTTTTTTTTTTTGACATATCTATAAGTAAAAGCTTTTATGTATAAGTTAAAGAAGAGCTGAAAGTCTAGCTATTTCTTTTTTTAAGTCTTTATAAGTCTTCTGTAGTTTTTTATTTTGCAAATTATCTGATACTTTTCCTTTTTTTTTATAAGATAATTTTAATTTTAAAAGTTCTCTGCTATAAAATACTAGTTTTAGTAAAATCTCACTATTTTTCTTTTTCTCCTTGTTTATCATAATTATTTATTAAAATCTTTGCTTTAATTGGCAATTTATAGCTTGCATTTTTAAACGCGTTAATTGCAACTGCCGAAGAAATTCCTTCGCCTAACTCAAATAAAATAGCACCTGGATGAATAACAGCAACCCAATCAGTTACAGCACCTTTTCCTGAGCCCATTCTTGATTCTTTTGCTCTGGCAGTAACAGATTTATCGGGAAATATACGTATCCATAGTTTTCCAGTTTTTTTTGTATAACGAAGAATAGTTCTGCGAATAGCTTCAATTTGACGAGATGAAAGCCAAGTAGGCTCCGTAGCTTGTAAAGCATAATTCCCATATAAAAATTTATTATTACGAAGAGCTTTTCCTTTTAGCCTACCTCTATGCATTTTTCGATAATTGGTTTTTTTTGGGCTTAACATAATCAAGAGTAATAATTTTATTTTAATATCCAGACTTTTATTCCAAAAATTCCATAAATACTCTTTTGTGAATATTGAGCGTAATCAATATTACTTTTTAATGTATGAAGTGAAATTTTTCCTTGACGTTTCCATTCTGTTCGAGCAATATCTGTTCCGTTTAAGCGACCAGCAATTTGAATTTTAATTCCTTTATTGTTGGTAAGTAAACTTTTTTTAAATACAATGTTTAAAATTCTTCGATATGGAACCCTTTTTTCGATTAAGTTTCCAATAAATTTAGCAATTAGCATGGAATCAGAAAACTGATTCTTAATAAAATGAAATTTAAAAAAAACTGGTTTTGAATCTTTTAGTTGCAATAATTTTTTAAATTGTTTTAAGAGCCTAATTAAAAAAATTCTAGCAAAAGCTTTTAGATTCGATTTAATCAAACTTAAATATTTATTTTTTATTTTTTGAGAAGATTTTAAAACATTTTCTAAATAAGAAACTGACTTTTTTGAAATATCTTTTTCACGTGGAAAAAGAGATACTATTGTAACATTTGTATAGTTTTTACTCAAAATTGTTGAACTTGCTCGAGATATTTTAATACTTGAAATAGATAAGAAATTTTCAAATAATTTTTCAATGTTTGTTCGAATAAAATAATCTTCTTCCAGTAGTTTTGAGTAATTATTTTTCGAAGAGTACCAACTAGATAAATGTTTTTGTGTTGTAATTAAACGAAAGCTTTTTGGATGTACTTTTTGTCCCACGATTAATATGCTATAATAAAAATATTAAGTAATTAGAAGAAATAAATGTGATAGTTTTTTTTCAATTTTGAAAGATTTACCTCGAGCTCGCGCACGAAAACGCTTTAAAATACCAGCATGATTAGAATAAACAGAGACGATTTGTAAAGTATCTTTTTCTTTCTTAAAATTATTAACTGCATTCGAGGCTGCAGAATTTAAAGCTTTCCATAAAATACGCTTAATTTTATAAGGAAATTTTGTAATAATTTTTAAAGAATCCCTATAGGATTTTTTACGAATTTTAGGAAGATATTTATTTAGTTTAGAAGAAGATATTCTTAAATATTTTACTTTAGAAGAATTATTCATAATAATTTTTTTAACTATTTTTTAACTTTTTTTATCGTTTTTTTATGAGATTTAAATGTTCTAGTTGGAATGAACTCCCCTAATTTATAACCAACTAATTGGTCAGTGATTGTTAATGGTACATGCTTTCGACCATTATACACACTAATTGTATAGCCAACCATAATTGGTAAAATAGTAGACGATCTCGACCATGTTTTAATAATATCTTTTTTTAAACTTTCTTTTAGAGATAAAATTTTTTTCAAAAGCTTATATGAAACATAAGGAGTTTTAAATTTGTTTACTTTAGTTGGATTAAGAGTCATATTTTTTATTTATCCTTTCGCTTGATAATTAAATTATTGTTTTTTTGTTTATTTCTTGTTTTAACACCTAAAGCTTTTTTTCCCCAAGGAGTTAATGGACTTGGCTTACCAATTGGACATCTTCCTTCACCACCTCCATGTGGATGGTCAATTGGATTCATTGCACTTCCCCTAACTGTTGGTCGTATGCCTAGCCATCTTTTTCTACCTGCCTTTCCTAATTTAACAGTATAGTATAAAGAATTACTTATTTTACCTATCGTTGCTAAGCAATTTTGATGAAACAGTCTAATTTCTTGAGAAGGTAATCTTATAGCAACATAATCCTTCTCTTTAGCTAATATCTTTCCAAAGCAACCAGCACTTCTTAATAATTGACCGCCTTTTCCTGGAAAAAACTCTAAATTATGAATTTTTGTTCCTAGTGGCATATATTTTAAACACATAGTATTACCAATTGAAAAAGTTGACAAGTTTATATTTGTTTTAGTAGGATCTAATTTCGTTGCGTAAATATAGCTGCCTATCTTTAGATCTTCAACATGTAACATATACTCTAAGGTATGATTTTCGTAATAAACAAGCGAAATATATGAGCTTCTATTTGGATCATACTCAATTGAAAGAATACGGCCAACTAAATTAAACTTTGTTTTTTTTAAACTAATTGATCGATAAAGTTTTTTATGACCACCTCCCCTATGGCGAATTGTAATTTTTCCTTGATTATTTCTACCTTTTGCTCGATTATTCTTAAGAAAAAGGGATTTTTCAGGAGATTTTTTTGAAAGTGTAAAAAAATTTATTGAAGTTTTATGTCTAACAGATGGAGTGTACGGTTTATAATATTTTATTTTCATTCTAGTTTTTTTTTCAAATTAACTAATTAAAAAGACGAATTTTTTATTAAAACTACAAAGATAAAGAATAGAAATAATTATCCTTCGTTTATAACAGTTGGGAGTGTGTCAAAAAAAAATAAGGAAGAGATATTGCTATTTAAGGTTAAGTAAGCTTTTTTATAACTTCTTTTTACATTTGAAAAAAATGAACTTTTAAACTTTCGAACCTTCCTTTTTTTTTTAGGTAAATTTAAGAGATTAATTGATTTTATTTGATTTGGTAATAAAAAGTGAAAAAGCTCTTTTAAATCATTTTTTGTTAAAGATTTATGAACGATAAGAACTATCTTATTTAATTTATTTAACGCCTCAGATTTTTTTGTTTTTAATGGATACTTAATCAAATTAATTTTTTTTATAATTGAACTTAAAATAAATTTATTTATTTTCATATAGAAATTTTTTTTTTAATAATAGAATACTCTTTTTCGTTAAAAAGATTTGCTTAGCTGCTAATAAACTTTTGATATTTAAATAATTCGGCTTAAGAATTTCAATATTTTTATTATTTTTTATATATTTCCAAAGATTTTTTTTATAATCATTTAAAATGATTAACGTTTTTATTTTTGTTTTAGCCAATTTTTTTAATAATAATTTTGTAATACCTTTTTCAGAAAAACTGAAAGAATTTATAGTAGAATCAGAGATAATTTTAAAAAAAGGAAATTTAAAAAAAAATAAAAGAAGTGTACATATTTTTCGCTCTTTTCTATTAATTTTTTTTTTTATAACTCTTTTTCGTGGACCAAAGGATTTTCCTCCTCCAACCCATAAAGGTGATCTTGTAGAGCCTGCACGTGCTCTACCTGTTCCTTTTTGTTTCCAAGGCTTTCTTCCTCCTCCTTTTACTTCAGATTTTGTTTTGCAATGCGCTGAATATTGCTGGCTATTTTTACGTGATAAGATGAAAATTTTATGAATTAATCCAATTGTTTTTTTTTTTAGATTATTATCTTTAAGAATAGTAAAAGTGTTCATAAACGACTTGTAAAAAAAATTAAACTGTAATTGTAATTATATTTCCCTTTTTTCCTGGAATTGATCCTTTCAAAAATATAAAAGAATTATCTTTATCCAGATCAATAACAGGTAAATTAAAAATAGTAACATTAGACCCTCCTAAACGACCAGGCATTCGCTTTCCCGGAAAAACTCTTCCCGGTGTTGTTCCTGACCCCATTGAACCTTGTAGACGATGGTGCTTAGATCCATGACCCATTGGTCCCCTGTTAAAAGAGTGTTTTTTAATATTTCCTGCATTTCCTTTTCCAATAGATTTTCCTTGAATTTTTACTTTTTCCCCAATTTTAAAGTCATTAATATCAAAACTATTTTTTACTTTGTAATTGGAACTATTTTCTGAAATAAAAAATGTTTTTAGATATTGATATTTTTCTAAACCATTTTTTAATAAGTGACCTAACTCTGGTTTAGTTAATTTAAATTTCGGTTTTATATTATACCCAATTTGTATAGAATATTTTTTGAGTTTTTTAAAATTTTGAATAAACGTAATTGTTGTTGGTATTATTTTAATAATTGTTACAGGAATTAAATCACCTTCCTTATTATAAAGCTCAATCATACCAAGTTTTTTTCCTATATATTTTATCATGGCCATTATGCAGGTAAATATAAATTAGAATGATATAAAAAAAAACAACGAAAATAGAGCGCAAGTACAATAATAAATATAACTTTTTAAAAATTAAAGAATAAATGAACATGTAATACGTTTCTTTTTTTCTAATTGTTAGGGATAAAAATGGACTTTTTAATAAAAAATTTTGGGTGAAAGAAAAGATTTTTATGGGAAAAAGGAAATTATTTCTTGGAATAATATTTTCTAAAAATTAAAAAATATTAAAAAGTGGGAGGTAATTGTTATCTCCCATTTTTATGGAAAAAGTTTTAGCAAAATTATCTTATTTATTTGATAATAGTTGGGGAGAAATCGTATTTTTTCGTTAGCTCTTATCAAATTAATATAAGCTTTCTTCTTGATGAGTTTGAATCTCTACATCTGAAACTGGATAAGCCACACATGTTAAAACAAAACCGCTTTCCATTTGGCTAGAATCTAAAAAACTTTGATCAGATTGATCTACTTCTCCTTTTAAAACTTTTCCTAAACAAGTAGAACAAGATCCTGCTCTACAAGAGTACGGCAAATTAATATTACTTTCTTCAGCAGCATCTAAAATGAATTTATCTCCAGAACAGTTTATTGTTTCATCAATATTTTTTTTTTCGTTGACAAGTCTAACTTTGTAATTTGGCATAAAGGTCTATTCAATTATAAAATAAATTATATTAATAATTGGCAAAAAATCAATAAAATTAAAAAAATTTTGTTAAAATATAAGCTAAGCTAACTCCTCCAAACCCTCCTAATGAAAAACCAGAAATAAATTTATTCCATTCTTTATTAGTTAAAAACAAACTCTTTTGAAAAGTACTATTTTTAAAAGTAACATGTCCATATAAAACAGCAAACAAATTAATAATTATAAGAAGACTTAAAGATGCTAAAAAACCTATAAAATACATAGGTTCTGTATTTCTAAGAGGACCAAGTAAAGCAAAAGGACCAAATAAAAAATACCCATGAAAAATTCCAATTACTAAACCTTTTAAAAAAAAAGATAGCTCATTATTATAAAGTGGTAATAAATTCAAATAAGTTCGAACAATTTTTGAGTTTGTAATTGGTGTTGATAAATGACCAACAAATGGATCATTTTTATAAAAAGAAACAGCATCTACGAAATTTTTTTTTAATGAACCATTATTTTCTTTTTCAGTATTTATAATTGACATAGATAATTCTTTATATTTTAAAATTGTTCTAATATTATAATTTAATTTAAAGCTACTAAAAAAGATAATTTCTTTTTTATTTATAATATAAATGAACATTCTATTCAAAATTTAAAAAACTATTTCAGATGAATATTATTGCTAATTATATTATATTATCCGCATTTACTTTTGGTTTGGTTTCTATTATTTATTTACAATTAAAAACAATTAAATTAATTTAATTGTTTTTTAATCTAAAAATTAGTACGAAAAATCTATGACAAATATTAGTTTCAAAGAAAATATTATTGGATCGCGTAACTATAAAACAATTAGTGTTATGCTATTATTATTCATGGGAGGGGGATCATTTTTTTTTGTAGGAATAGAAAGTTATTTTAAAGTTTTTGATTTTTCCTCAATTCAATATATTCCACAAGGAATTTTAATGCTTTTTTATGGAACATTAGCTTTAATTTTTGCATCTTATCTCTTATTAACTTTAATTTGGGATGTAGGAAGCGGATATAATCAAATTTTCAAAGAAGAGCAAATAATTTATATGGTTAGAAAAAATTTTCCAGGAAAAAATAATTTTTATTTTTTCTCTTACCCTTTTAAAATTATAAAACAAATAAAATTATTAAAAAAAGATGGTCTAAATCCTCGAATAAATATTTTGCTTGTTTTAAAAGATAAAAGAGAAATACCTCTATATCCGCCACAGTATTCATTGAAACTAACTGAAATGGAAAAAAAAGCAATAAATCTTTCAAGTATATTAAAGGTACCAGTAGAAACAAAAATTGTGAGTTGAATTTTTTTTTATTTAATAAATATTGACAATAAAAAATTTTTTGTTAATATTTAGTTATTGCGGGCATAGTTTAATGGCAAAACTTTAGCCTTCCAAGCTAATTATGACAGTTCGATTCTGTCTGTCCGCTATTTAGAAAAATACTGCATAAGTATCCTATACAGAAAAAGAGTGACAAAAGAAGATCTATTTTTTTTTTTAATAATATATGTCAGGAGGATCTACAGGGGAAAGACCATTTACCGATATCATTACAAGTATTAGATACTGGATCATTCATAGTATTACTATACCTACTCTTTTTTTATCTGGTTGGTTATTTGTAAGTACAGGACTAGCCTATGATGTTTTTGGTACTCCACGCCCAGATGAGTATTTTACACAGGATAGACAGCAAATTCCTATCATTAATGAGCGTTTTAACGCAAATGAAGAACTTTCAAATTTAGATCAATTTTAACTAATAAAATATTTTTATCAGTAAAGTAAACAAAAACTCTTTTATGAACAAAAACTATAATAAATCTGTTGCTTACCCAATTTTTACTTTTCGATGGCTTGCAATTCATGGATTAGCAATACCAACCATCTTTTTTTTAGGTGCTATAAGCTCAATGCAATTTATTCAACGATGATTTAAATCACTTATGACAGGACCAAATCCAAATGCGCAAACTGTAGAGTTAAACCGAACTTCGTTATATTGGGGACTTTTGCTTATTTTTATTTTAGCAGTATTATTTTCAAGTTACTTTTTTAATTAATAAATAAATTTTTTTTATGGTTGATACAAATAGACGTATACCACTTTGGGTAATATCTTTTGTTGCAGGTTTAGGAATTTTGGGAGTTTTAACGGTATTTTTTTATGGATCATACTCAGGATTAGGGTCTTCCATTTAAAACTGTAATTTTTTAATAATTAAATCAAACTTTTATTGTTTTTTCTTAAAAAAAAAGAAAGTGTTAATTAACACTTTCTTTTTCAATATATACAAAAAGAGATGCTGTTACAATAAAAGGTAAAAAAATTCCAACGATAGGAACTAAAATTGGTGGAAGATAATCAATACTCATTTTTTTTTTTTAGCTATATATAGCTAAATATTATAAATATTTTTAAAATAATAATTTCATTTTAAAAATTCATTTTTTAAAACAATAAACCTATGACACCATCTCTTATTAATTTTTTACAAAGTATTTTTTTTGGAACATTGCTAGTTATTGTCCCTATTATCGTTGCCTTAGTTATTGTAAGCAGATTAGATCCAATTACTAGAGTTCAAAATTAGTCCTACAAAAACTTAGGTATGCTAAATATAATTATAGAACCTACCCTCCTTTTAGGAGGGATTTTTGCAATTTTTATGATTTCTTTATATCTAATTCGATTTATTAACCCTAATCTATCAACAGATTGGGATATTTTTATTATTACTTTAGGTTTGGTTTATAGTTCTATTCTTATAGTTCATGGCTGGAGACTTGATCCAATTTTATTATTTAGTCAAATCTTAATAACATTTATTACAATATCATTTTGTTGGGTTTTAATAAGACAAAGAGAAATTATAAGAAAATTAGTTGAAAAATTTTAGAAAAAAAATTTTTTATAATATTCTAGTAAAAACAATTTTAAAATTTATTCTATGCTAGCTTTAAAACTTCTTGTTTATACCGTAGCCTTTTTTTTCATTACAATTGCCATTTTTGGTTTACTATCAAGTGATACTTCAAGAAATCCAAATAATAAATAAAATAAAAAATTGTGTTTAATTACGATTTATAAAAAAAGAAAAAAAAATGTCTAAACTTTACAATTGGTTTCAAGAAAGATTAGAAATACAAGCAATTGCAGACGATATTGCTAGTAAATATGTTCCACCTCATGTAAATATTTTTTACTGTTTTGGTGGTATAACATTTGTATGTTTTTTAATTCAAGTAGCAACTGGATTTGCAATGACTTTTTATTATAGACCTTCAGTTACAGATGCTTTTAATTCAATAGAGTATTTAATGACCGAAGTAAATTTTGGTTGGTTAATTCGATCTATTCATCGTTGGTCTGCGAGTATGATGGTTTTAATGATGATTTTGCATATTTTTCGAGTTTACCTTACTGGTGGATTTAAAAAACCACGAGAATTAACTTGGATAACTGGAGTAATACTAGCAACAGTAACTGTTTCGTTTGGTGTAACCGGATATTCTTTACCTTGGGATCAAGTAGGGTACTGGGCTTGTAAAATTGTTACTGGAGTTCCAGAAGCAATTCCTTTTGTTGGATCAAAATTAGTTGAACTATTGCGAGGAGGAGCAAGTGTTGGTCAAAATACGCTTACCCGTTTTTATAGCTTACACACATTTGTATTACCTGTTATTACTCTAATATTAATGCTTGCGCATTTCTTAATGATCAGAAAGCAAGGAATATCTGGACCTTTATAAAATTGTTAAAAAAAAATATTATGTCTGTTATCAAAAAACCCAATTTTTCAGATCCTAAATTCTTAGCAAAATTAGCTAAAGGAATGGGACATAACTATTATGGAGAACCTGCTTGGCCAAACGATTTATTATATATATTTCCTGTTGTTATTTTAGGAACTTTTGCAGCGGTTATTGGATTAGCAATTTTAGAACCATCTGCAATCGGTGAAAAAGCAAATCCTTTTGCAACTCCGTTAGAAATTTTACCAGAATGGTACTTTTTTCCTACCTTTAATTTATTACGCGTTCTACCAAACAAATTACTTGGAGTTTTATCGATGGCATCAGTACCATTAGGACTTTTATTAATACCGTTTATTGAAAGCTCAAATGAGTATCAAAATCCCTTTCGCAGACCAATTGCTAGTATTATTTTTCTTTTATCAACGATCCTTACTTTTTGGTTAGGAATAGGAGCTACAATGCCAATAGACAAAGCAATTACCCTAGGACTTTTTTAATTTTTAATTAAAAAGTGTCAATAAATGACAGCTTTTTCAACTTTAGAATGCTGTCATTTTTGTTGACCTATTTATTCGAATTTTTTTCTTAAATTACTTTTATATTTTCTCTTTGAAAAATCTTTTACATTTAATAAAATATCATCCTCTAAAATTTTTTGAAAGTTTGACTTTAATAAAGAAGAAAAAAGTAAAGATCGTAATTTTAAAATAGATTCATTGTCTTTTTTAATAATGGATAATTTTTTTTTTGATCTAAAAATTTTGTTCATTATTTTAAAAGTCTGTTCAAAAAAAGTAGATTCAATTTGATTTTTATGAATTTTTTTGATTTTTTTTTTATAACTATACTTATCTAATAAGTATGTATAATTTAAAAAATTTTTATTAATAGAATTATTTAAAAAATAATTTTCAAAATAAATATGTCTAACTAGTTTATATTTAAATAAAAACCATTGCTTTTGATTTTTAATAAAAAATTTTAAAAAATTTTTAAAAAATATAGGATTTTGTGAAATTGATGTTAAAAAAAATATTTCTGATGTAATAACTGGTGTTTTATATTTCACTAATGATTTTTTTACTGCTTCTTCATAAAAATCTTTTATTTCATTAGCCAATATTTTTTTACATTCTTTATAATTTTTAGTAAAATAAATTTTTTCGAATAAAGATAGAACACCTTTTTTTTTGTAGGCAAGTTTACTACTATCTATCAAAAAATTTTTTAACGATTTATTAATAAAATAATTATTTTTTTGAGTAAACAAGCAAATTCCTAATAAAATATCATTAAATGAAGATATTGTATTTTTTGGTTTAAGAATAGTAAATTCTTGAAAATTTTCCATTAACTCAAAAGAGCTAAAATCAAAATAAGATAGTGAAGAGGACAAAAACGTGAAAAGAGTATATATCTGGATTTGCTTTCTTTTTTCAATAAAAGAGAATAGATTCATAAGTAAAAAAATAGAGTTATATTTATTATAACAAAAAAAAGAAAAAATAAAAGAATTTCTCTTTACTTTAAGGTGAAAATCATTTATTATTTAAATGGATATTTAAATAACATTTATATGGAAAAAAAAATGGATATATTTAACTTTTTAGTAAATAAATACACAAATTTTAATTTATTAAAATTTTCTGATCTATCAGTTGGAAGTATTGTTCAAATTTATTATCGAATTCCAGAAGGCGAAAAAGAAAGAACACAAATTTATGAAGGTATTATAATTTCAAAAAATAAAAATAATTTTAATAAAAGTTTTACTATTCGCAGATTTGTTGATGGAGTAGGCTTAGAACAAATTTTTACTTTTAACTCACCTAAAATAATAAAAATTTTAAAAAAAAATGTTTATAGGGTACGAAAATCAAAATTATATTTTTTAAGAAAAAATATTTCGCAATCTATCAAACTAAAAGATAAAAAATAAAAATTATTAAAATTATTAAAATTATTAAAATTTGTACCCGACTGGATTCGAACCAGTGTTGTTCCTAAGAAGATGGATTATGAGTCCATTGCCTTCAACCTCTTGGCTACGAGTACTTTTCTTTTATTCTACCTAAAATAATAAAAATATTAAAATCTATTAAAAATTTTTAATAGATTTTAATATTTTTTTTTATAAAGATTTTCCTTTTTCTATTGCTTCTTCAATATTCCCTACTAAATAAAACGATTGTTCTGGTAAAGAATCTAATTCGCCACTTAAAATTCTCTCAAAACCTTTTACATTTTCACTAATAGAAACATATTTTCCAGTTAAGCCTGTAAATACTTCAGCAACAAAAAATGGCTGTGATAAAAATCTTTCAATACGTCTTGCTCTGGCAACGATAACTCTATCATCTTCAGAAAGTTCATCAATCCCTAAAATTGCTATAATTTCCTGTAATTCTTTATATTTTTGTAATGTTTGTTTTACTTTTTGAGCAATTTTATAATGATTTTCAGAAACAATAGGAACTTGAAGCATATTTGAGTTTGATTGAAGAGGATCAACAGCTGGATAAATACCTTTTGCAGCTAATTCTCTAGATAATACTGTAGTTGCATCTAAGTGTCGAAAAACAGTAGATGGGGCAGGGTCAGTTAAATCATCTGCTGGAACATAAACCGCCTGAATCGATGTTATCGAACCATCTTTAGTAGACGTTATACGTTCCTGTAATTCTCCAACTTCACCAGCTAATGTTGGTTGATAACCAACAGCAGATGGAAGACGACCTAGTAACGTTGAAACTTCTGAACCAGCTTGAACAAAGCGAAATATATTATCGACAAAAAGTAAAACATCTAGCTTATTTTTATCTCTAAAATATTCTGCCATAGTTAAAGCAGTTAAGGCCACCCTCATTCTTGCACCAGGAGGTTCATTCATTTGTCCATAAACTAAAGCAACTTTTGAGTTTTGCAAATTGTTTTCATCAATTACTTTTGATTCTTTCATTTCGACATAAAGATCATTTCCCTCTCTTGTTCTTTCTCCAACTCCAGCAAAAACTGAAACTCCTCCATGTTGTTTTGCAATATTATTGATTAGTTCCATAATTAGTACAGTTTTTCCAACCCCTGCACCTCCAAAAAGCCCTATTTTACCTCCGCGTCGATAAGGGGCTAATAAATCAACAACTTTTATTCCAGTTTCTAAAATGCTTGGATTTGTATCCAGTTCAGTAAATTTTGGAGCTTTACGATGAATAGAATAAGTTTCAGATTGAGGAACTTCACCGTACTCATCAACAGGAACTCCTAAAACATTAAAGATTCGACCTAATGTTACTTTTCCAACAGGAACAGATATTGGAGCTTTTGTATCAATAACTTCCTCACCTCTTTTTAATCCTTCAGTAGAAGTCATACAGATAGCTCTGATTTTATTATCACCAATTAATGTTTGAACTTCAGCCACTATTTTTTCTTCCGAATTTTTTTTTTTTATCTCTAAAGCATTATATATTTGGGGTAACTGACCCTCAGGAAACTCTACATCAATTACTGGTCCTAAAATTTGAACTATAAATCCTATCATAAAAATGAAAAAAAAAGAAAAGAGAATAAACCGTTTTTCAAAGAAAGTTTTTAGTTAAAAAGAAATTAATATTTTAGTATACTTATTGCTAAAGCAATTTACTGTTTTTTTTTAATTAATTTCTTTTTAGCCAATTCCAAGCTTCAACATAAGAATTTGGATCGATTTTTAAGGCTTTTACCCAATAAAATTTTGCTTTTTGAAATAAAGAGTTGGCTAAAATAGTAGAATTTTTTTCAAAAGCCTTAACTCCTTGATAATGATAAATCACCGCAATATTATTTAAAGCAGAAGAAAAGTTTGGATTAATAAAGATACAAAAATAGTAATATTTCAACGCCTTTAAGTAGTTTCCATTTTTGGAATAAATTAGACCTATATTATAAAGAATTACAGAACGATCATATAAATCTTCTTCAATTTGAAGGGCTTGATAATAATTTTTTAACGCTTCTATATATTCCCCATTTTCTTGATAAGATAGCCCATCTAAATAATATTGAAATGCTTTTTTTTCAGAAAAGGTAGCAGGAAATATTTTTAATAATATTTCTGCCATTATTGTAAAAGTTTTATCAATAAAATTATTTGTAGTTTTTAAATTCATACTTTTTTATTATTTTTTCGTTTCAACCTTTCTGCCTTCATTTTATTATATCTTTTTTGCCATTTTGTCTCTAATGGTTTTTTTACTTCAGATAGAAATGGAATCAAACCAAAACATCTGGCTTTTTTTATCAAAGTAGCAATTTTCTTTTGTTCAAAAATACTAATTTTTGTAATTTTTCGAGATTTTATTCTTCCTTGTCTACTTATAAAAGCATTTAATAAATATAAATTTGTGTAATGCATTTTTTGTTTAGACCTTTTTAATAATTTTTTATAAAGATCTTTTTTACGAATTTTTTTTTTTTTATTTATTTTTGCCAACAATAGTTTTTTTTCTGGTGTTAATAACCTTTGCTCCCATCTAATTTTTTTCCAACTTTTTGTTCTTTTTTTTGAAATTTTTTTTGAAAATAATTTTACTTTTTTTCTATTTTTTTTTTTTAAAAACCTTTTAATTTGTTGTTGTTGTTTAGTATACATTGAAAATATATGTTTATTAGTTGAATAAAAGCTTTAAAAATGTTTATTTGAATGATAAGAAAAATTTTCCTATGAAGCTATTTTATTTCTTTATGCAAAGTATGCTTATTACAATACTTACAATACTTTTTTAACTCAATTTTTTCTGTTGTTGTTCTACGATTTTTTGATGTTAAATATCTTGAAACACCTGAAGATCGTTTTGTAGTACTTTTCCTACAATCAGTACATTCAATAGTTATAAAAATTCTTGAACTTTTTGTTTTGCTCATAGTATATAATAGAATTAAAAATTTTGTTTATTTTTCAATTTTCTTTATAATATTATTTATAAGGTTTTCTATATAATTATAAAAAAAAAAAAAATTAAATCAAATGAATAAAAAACAAAAGAATCGCAAAAAAATTAAGCAAAACGTAAGAAATAAAAATAATAATTTAAAGTATAAAATTCTTATTAAACTTTTCTTTAAACTTTTGAAATCAAAAGAACAAGTAATCAACTCTACAATAATTAAAAAGAAATTAGCAAATTTTAGTATTCTTTTAAAATATTTAGATAAATCTTTAAAAAAGAAAATTTTTCATAAAAATAATATTAAAAAAAAAAAAAGGTTAGCTAACAAAGTATATAATGGTTTTTTAAAAAAAGTATCCACAAAAGTTTCTAGTTTCTAATTTAAAACTAGAAAACTTTTTTTTCATTTCTTTACTTTTTGATTGATTAAATATGACAAAAATATTCTTAAAAAATTTTCCTTACTTAGATGATACACAAATAAAAAATTTTTATAAATTTTTGCAAAGAAGTTTGTCTAAATCCCTAGAAAAAATGCCAAACCCGATTCTTGTTGAAATAGATAAACTTGAGTTTTTTGAATCATTGCTTGACTATTTTAATAGCTTGTTAGAAGAAAAAGGTTCTTCTTTTATTTATAACACAAAAACTAATCAAAAAAAAAGTAAAAAAGGAATTTCGATTAATTATAATCCTTATCGATTTTTATATTTTAATATTAATGATTTTTTTATAGAAGGACCAAAATTTACACCAAGAGAATGCTTAGAAAATGGATATACTTATAATGTAAAAATTTTTATTGAAAGCAAACTCTATGATAAAGAAAATTTTTTTAAAGAAATGTATTATCAAATCTTTAAAGTCGCAGGAAAAGATATAAATTCTCAACAAAATTTTTTTTTTGAAAATTTTTGGTTTCGACAAAAATATCTTTTATGTCATCTTCCTTTCATAACAGAACAAGGAACATTTATTATCAATGGGTGTGAAAGAGTAATTATTAATCAAATTGTTAGAAGCCCTGGAATTTATTTTTTAAAAGAAAAATATAATAGTGAAATCTCTAGCTATTTTTATAATGCCTATATTATTTCAGAAAAAGGACGATGGACAAAAATTTCATTATCTACATTAGATATCTATAATCCAAGAATAGCTATTGAGCTTCCAAATAATAAACTAGGAGATATTTGGACAAAAGAACTTCTAACTTTGTTTTCAATTGATGATAATTATGAAGATGGTTGCTTATCGTTACTTTATCTTCTGTATGAGTTTGGAATTAATTTAAACGAATTAGGCACAATGATTGAATATCCTGGCCATTTACCAATAAAATTCTTAAATTCTCATTTTCATAATTTTTCAAAATCAAACTTTGAAATTCCTGTAAGTTTAGATTTAAATAGATTAATTTTTTTTGAAAATTTTAAAGAGTTAATTAAATCTGAAAAAGATTTATCAATTAATAATATAAATATTAAAAAAATTCTAGTTGAATCTTTATTAGATCAATTTTATAATCAACAATACGGATGTTTTTTAGTAGGTGAGATTGGACGATTACAAATTAATAAAAAATTTGGAATTGACTTAAATAGAAGTGTAGGCTATATAACACCAATAGATTTAATTGGTATAGTAAATGGGTTAATTAAATTAAAATATTTCGATAAAAAAAATGATGATATTGATCATTTAAAAAATAAATGGGTAAGATCTGTGGGAGATTTATTTGCCTATCATATTGGCTCAACTGTTGCTAAATCTTCTTTTTTAAAAAATATTGATAATTCTAACAGAATTGTTACAATTTCTGAAGAAATTCCTGAAAAAACTTTAGAAACTGATCTAATTTCTAAAAATCAGCTAAAAAAAGGAGAACTAAAAACTTTTGAAATTAAAAAAAATTTTCAAAAGTTTCAAAAAATAAAAAAATATAAAAATGATTTTTTAAAAAAATATTTAAAGCTTCACTATTTTTTAGAGTCAGCAATTTCACAGTTTTGTATCTCAAGTCCATTAGTTCAGTTAACGCAGTTAGCAAATCAATTAAGTCTATTAAACCAAAAAAGAAAATTTAGCTTATTAGGCCCATTAGGATTAAAAGCTGGCCAAGTCTCTATAGAAGTTCGAGATGTTCATCCTAGCAAATACTCAAAACTTTGCTATATAGAAACAGCCGATGGGCCAAGGGTTGGGCTAGTTTCATGTTTAGCTAGCTTTGGAAGAGTTAATGAAAATGGTTTATTTCAAGCTCCTTATTTTTTAAAAAAAAAAGGAAAGAACTTACGAAAAAAAGATTATATTTATTTAACTGCTGCTAATGAAACAAAAACATCTGTTCAAATTTCAAATCAAAATGTAGATTTAAAACATAAAAAATTTTTAAGCGCAAAAAAAGTAACCGTAAAAAAAAATTGTGGTTTTTTAGCAAAAAATGAATCTTCTATTCACTTCACTAAAATTTCTTTGTTTCAAACCCTTTCGATTGGAATAAGTTTAATTCCTTTTTTAGAGCATGATGATGCTACAAGAGTATTAATGGGTTCAAATATGCAAAGACAAGCTGTTCCCTTACTTTTTCCTCAAAAACCAATTGTTGGAACAGGAGTTGAGCCAAATGTGGCTTTAGATTCAGGAATGTGTGTAAAATCTTATTCCGAAGGATATATTTCTTACTGTGATAATTATAAAATTCTTATTACAGATTTAGCAAATCAGAAGCTTATTTATTCCTTAAGAAAATATAAAAAAGCTTACCAGGATACTTGTTTTAATCAAAAAGTTTGTGTTTGGAATAATGAAAAAATTTTTTCTGGGCAAGTATTAGGAGATGGTCCAGGGTCTATTGATGGAGAATTATCTTTAGGAACAAATTTAACTGTTGCTTATATGCCTTGGTATGGCTATAACTATGAAGATGCTATTGTAATTAGTAGCAAATTATTAGAAAATAATAATTTAACTTCACTTCATATAACTGAACAGGAAATTTATTTAAAAGAATTAGATATTTATCAATATGATTTTTTAGAAAACAAAAAAAATAGAAAAAAAGAAAAATTAAAAAAAGAAAAAAAATTATTAAACTCTAAAAAAACTACAAAGGAGGTTTCTGCAGTTTCGACATTTAATGATCTTACTTCGATTGATAGTAATGAAAAAAAATATGATTATCCTGAGCAGTTATCACAAAATGTTTCGGCATCAAATTCATATTTAAAGCGACATTTAAACCAATTTGGGTTAGTAAAAATTGGATCTTACCTTCAAAAAGGTGACATTCTTCTTGGAAAGGTAAAAATTGTTCCAATGGATAATGCAAATCCTTATATTCGACTATTAAACGCAATATTAAAAAAAAATAAAAACGAACCCCTAATGAAAGATATTTCTATGAAAATGGAAAGCTCTTTTGGAAAGGTGATTGCGATTAAAACTATTGATCGTAGATTTTTTACTCGATCTCAAAAATATGATCAAAGCTTATTAAAGGTAATTAAAATTTATCTTTTACAGTTGCGAAAAATAGAAGTTGGTGATAAATTATCAGGAAGGCATGGAAATAAAGGAGTAATTTCAAAAATTGTTCCTAAGCAGGATATGCCTTATTTACCAGACGGATCACCTATTGACATTATTTTAAACCCTTTAGGTGTTCCTTCAAGAATGAATGTTGGGCAAATTTTTGAGTGTTTATTAGGATTTGCAGGCTATAAATTAGGTAAACGTTATAAAATCGATCCCTTTGATGAATCTTATTCCAAAGAAGCGTCACGTATTTTAATTACTCAAAAATTAAAACAAGCAAGTTTTTCAAAAAATGCAAAATGGTTGTTTAATACTCATTCAATTGGAAAAATCTTTTTACGTGACGGAAGAACTGGAGAATTTTATGATAATGCAGTTACTGTAGGAAAAAGTTATATATTAAAGCTTGTTCATTTAGTTGAAGATAAAATTCATGCGAGAGCTACCGGCTCTTATTCTTTAATTAATGAGCAACCTTTAGCTGGAAGGGCCTCAAATGGAGGTCAAAGATTTGGAGAAATGGAAGTTTGGGCAATGGAAGCATATGGTGCATCACATACTCTACAAGAACTCTTAACTATAAAATCTGATGATTGCGATGGCCGAAATGACATTTTTGAAGTATTAGCTTCAAAAGATAAAAAAATGAAACCAAATGTTTCTATTTCCGAGTCTTATGTTACATTAATACGACATCTAAATGCACTTGGTTTAAATTTTTCCTTTAAAGCGATCGAAAAAAATAAGTTAACCTCTCAAGAATTATTTGATAATTTAGAAACTCGCCTCAATTTAAGAGCTTTATTAGAAAAAAGTAAATTAGAAAATAGAGATGACAGTTATGAAAAAGACGTTTCTGATAATATTGAAAAAGAAGTTCAAAAATTTTATAATCTTTTTAAAATAAATTTCTTTAAAACTGTATGACATTTATGCTATGACATTATTTGAAAACATAAATATTAATTTATTAAGAAAAAAGTTAGCTAAATTTGAAACAATTCATTCTAATTATAACTATATTTCCTTAACATTAGCTTCACCACAAAGAATCAAAAAATGGTCTCAACGACAAACACCAAGGGGATTTTTTTTAGGAGAGGTTCTTTCTTCTGACACTATTGATTACAAAACAGGAAATCCTGCTCCATTTGGTCTTTTTTGTGAACAAATATTTGGTCCTATTAAAAACTATACATGTAAGTGTGGGAAATATTCTGGAATTTTTCAATTAAAAGCTTGTGAAAACTGTCATGTAGAATTAATTGATTCTCGCGTTAGAAGATACAGAATGGGCTACACAGATTTCATTTCCCCAGTTACACATTTTTGGTATTTTGGGGAAAGAAGCAATTATATTGGATTATTATTAAATAATCCTTTTAAAAAATTAATAAGTACTCAGACTATTAATAGTCTTATTTATTATCGTCCACTTAATGAAAAACAAGAAAATGAATTAGAGCGTTATTTAGAAAACGAAGCCTATGATAAATTACTTGCTAAACGAGAAGAATTAGAAATCGTTTTAGAAAAATTTTTAGAGCCAGCTAATCAAAAAAAATTAAAACATTTAAAAAAAAAAAAAAAAAAAAAAAGCTTGAATATTGCAGAAGCTAATTCTGAAAGTTCAATTTATAAAGTAAGAAATAATTTTTCAGAAAAAGGCTTTGTAAGATCTTTTTTTAAAAAAAGATCTTATTTACCAGTTCTTAGTATGGAAATAGAAAATACTTTAACAAAACCTTGGTTTAAACAAAAAACTGGCTCAGATTTTTTAAAACTAGTCCTAGAAAATTTAAATATCAAAGAAGAAATTAATGAAATTCGTAAAACAGTTCATATAGCATTTGCAAATGGTGTAAAAAAAACTTATTTAATAAATTTTGATACCAAATTAAAGTTTTTACTACAAAAGCTTAGAGTAATGGAAAGCTTTTTAGCAACAAAAATTAATCCGGGAAATATTATATTAACTAATTTACCAATATTACCTCCTACTTTACGTCCTTTTTTTGAGAGTGATAATGGTACTTTAGTTTCATCAGATATAAATTCATCGTATCGCTTAATTATAACACAAAATAATAATCTCGCAACCCAATTATTTGGAATTGGGTTTTTATCTTTTTTAGTAACTGAAATGAAGCGAAAATTACAAGAAGTTGTTGATAATTTAATTGAGGCTTCTCAAAATAAGTCGATGATACCAGGAGTTAATGATCAAAAACCTTTAAAAGGCTTATTGGATATTCTGGAAGGAAAATATGGTCATTTTCGACAATATTTATTGGGTAAACGAGTTGATTATTCAGCACGATCAGTTATTGTTTCAGGCCCAGGATTAAGGTTTAACCAATGCGGATTACCTTATGATATATTAACAAAGTTATTTCAACCCCAATTAATAAAAAAACTTTTACTATTAGGAAACGCTTTAGATCTGCAATTATCTTTAATTGCTATAAAGTTAAAAAAGCCTTTTATTTTTACTTTATTAAAAAAAATTACAAAATCTCAAAAAATTTTACTAAATAGGGCTCCAACGTTACACAAGTATGGTATTCAAAGCTTTGAAATTTTAATCATTTTAAACAAGGCTATTCATTTACATCCATTGGTTTGTGGTGGATTTAATGCAGATTTTGATGGGGATCAAATGGGTGTTCATTTACCTTTATATCAAACAACTCAACTTGAAGTTAGTCAATTAATGAAGCCGTCAACAAATTTTTTTTCTTTAGCAAATAGTGAGGCTCTTATTAAGCCTACACAAGATATGGTTATGGGTTGTTACTATTTAACCTATCAAGAAAGTAAACAAGTTATCAAAAACTTAAAATGCTTTTCAACTGACGATGAAGCCATTTTCGCTTTTCATCAAAAACTAATATCTCTCCATTCTCCAATATTAATAAAAAAAAAAATTGAAAAATTTCCTTTTTTTATAGAAAATAATAATCTTTTTATTTCTGATACTTTTTTGAAAAAAAAAAAGAAAAAAGTCGATATTTATAAAATTTATAAATCTAAAAGCTTTTACAAAAAAGTCTTTTTATTAACAAATATAGGGATACTTATTTTAGAATATGATTTAAAAAACTCGTATAAAATGGTTAGTTTTTTTTCTCAAACAACGGTTGGGCGAATATTCTTTTCTAAAAATTTTGAAAAAATTTTACAAGAGTTTTAAAAATCAATATATCCATTAATTAATCTATGATACTAAGTTCACCTATCAATAAATCTAGCTTAGAGGAAATAATTCAACAAAGCTTTGAAAATTTTGGGACTATTTTTACTTCTTCATTACTCGATTCACTTAAAAATATTGGATTTTATTATTCGACAAATTCTGGAGTTTCTTTAACAATTGAGGATCTAAAAATTCCGTTATCAAAAGATTATTTATTAGCTAATGTTTCAACAGATATAAAAAATATAGAATTTGCTTGGAAAAACGGTCAAATTTCTAATACTGAAAAATTTAAATCCATAGTTAATAATTGGGAATTAATTTCTGATTCATTAAAGGAAAAATTAATTGACTACTATAAAAACTATGATCCAACAAATAGCTTATATCTAATGGCATTTTCTGGAGCAAGAGGAAATATTTCCCAAGTGAGACAAGTTGTTGGAATGCGTGGGTTAATGGTTAATCAAAGAGGTAATATTATACAACTTCCAATCTTAACAAATTTTAAAGAGGGATTAAGCACTATCGATTATATTATTTCTTCTTATGGTGCAAGAAAAGGTATTATTGATACTGCTTTAAGAACTGCTGACGCTGGATATTTAACAAGAAGATTAATATATTTAGTTGAAGAAATAACCATTCGAGATATTTGTTGTAATTCTAACTACTCACTTTTAATTGATTTAAAAAAAAATTTGGATAACTCGTTATTAGGAAGAACATTAGTTGAAATTAAATTTCTTCAAACTCAAAAAAGAGTAAAACTTCGAAATTTGTTAGTTACACAAAGCCTTTATAACCTATTAAAAAAAAATACTAATATCATTCAGTTCATTAAAATTCGATCTTCTTTAACGTGCAATATCCCAAACTCTTTATGTCAATATTGTTATGGGTGGGATTTATCTAAAAAAAAAATTATTTCATTAGGTGATTCAGTTGGAATTATGGCTGCGCATTCTATTGGTGAACCTGGTACTCAATTAACAATGCGAACATTTCATACAGGTGGAATTTTTATTGGCCAAATGAAATCTTATTTTTCTAGTAATATTACTGGAAAGATTTCTCTAGTTAAAGTTTCTAAGCAATTATTATTTAAAAACAGATATGGTTTAAATTCATTTTTTGTTGACCGAAATTTCCATTTCTTTTTGATTAATTGGAAAAATGAACAATTAAAAATTGAACTTAAAAAAGGCGATTTTTTTTATAAACCTAATTCTAATTTGTTTAAAAAAGGTGATATCATTGGCGAACGTGATATTGGTATCCCTACATTTTTTAGTATCTTTAACTCTTTTTTAAAGCCAATTTATTCTTTATCCGAAGGTAAATATATATTATCTAAAAGTTTAAAAATTTTTGCTACATTTTCAGTAAAAAACTCTTTTTTTAACTCTTTTGAAAAGTATTCAAAACAACAATTAGACAAATATTCTAACTATAATTTAGTTTCATCGGAAGGGACCATTTATGAATTTTTAGGTAAAATTTTTGAATTTCCAAATCAAGTAAAATTTGAAAATTTAAAAACTAATCAGAAAATTTTAGATTTTTTAAATAACGAAAAACTAAAAAATGAGTGCACTCATTTTTTAAAACATAAAGCAATTGGAAAATTAAAAGTTGTTTCACCAACCAGTGGTATTTTTTTTATTAAAAATGGAACATATAGAGTTGGGAAAAAAAAAAAAATTTCCATTTCAAAATTTAAATTTCTTATAAAAAAAAATTTTTTTATTTTGTTATCCACAATTTGTTGTAACTATCAATATGTTGACAAAAATACGATTTTAGGGTATTTATATATTTATCCTAAAAAAAATATTTTGATTTATTAAAATAAATCATTTTAAGTATAATTATATTATTATTATTAAATATATAACTAATGGTTCGAGTAAAAAGAGGAAATCTCGCATTAAAGCGAAAAAAAAAATATTTTAAATTTTGTAAAGGATATAGAGGGTCAAACTCAAGACTTTCAACAATGGCTATGGAGCAAACTGTTCAAAGTTTGCAGTATGCTTATATTGGGAGAAAACTTAAAAAAAGAAACTTTCGAAAATACTGGATTTATCGAATAAACTCTTCTTTATCGGCTTTGAATTTAAAATATTCTATAGTAGTAGGAAATTTAAAAAAATTAAAAATTTTTTTAAATAAAAAAATATTAGCACATTTATCTTATAATGATCCATCAACTTTTGAAATCCTAGTCAAAAAATCAAAAAACTAAGAATAGTGTCAAGAATAAAAAATTCTTGACATTAAACTACTAAATTTATATACTATATTTCAGCTGATATAGCTCAATTGGTAGAGCATCTGACTTGTAATCAGGCGGTTAAGAGTTCAAGTCTCTTTATTAGCTTAAAAGAATTATAAGAAAGAATTCTCTATTTTTAGATTACTAAAATTAATTATATAATATTAGTAATATAAATAATTTTTCTTACTTTTATTATGATAACTTTTTTAGTAACAAAATTACCAGGGTTCTTTTCTGTTTTTTCTCCAATAACAGATATTTTACCAATAGTACCTGTTTTATTTTTATTACTAGCTTTTGTATGGCAAGCTAGCGTTGGATTTAGATAATTTTTTATTGATAAAAATATGGTCGAAGGTTTTTTATCGGGCTTAGTTTTAGGATTATCAATTATTACAATATTGGGATTATTTGTTGCTGCGTATTTTCAATTTAAAAGAGGAAATAAATTTAGTGTTTAAATTTTTTTTTCAAAACTGTTAAAAAAGAAAGCTAAGAAGATAATAAGCCTTCTTAGCTTTCTTTTTTAAAAATAAATTTTACCAACTTGATTTAATAACACCAGGAAGCATTCCATTATTTGCTAATTCGCGAAAAGCATTACGACATAAACCAAAATGTCTAAAAAAACCATGAGGTTTTCCCGTTTTCCAACAACGATTTCTTAATCTCGTTGGTGAACTATTTCTAGGAAGTTTTTGAAATTTTTTCAAAACATTGGATATATTTAAGAAATCAGAATTTCCTTTTAAGTGATTTAATTTTAATAAACGTAATTCTTTTTTAATTTTATTACGTTTTTCTAAGTATTTTAATACCATCCTTTTTCTTTTAAATTCGCGTTCTAACATGTTTTTTTTAGCCATTTTGTATTTTTATGAAATTATAACAATTTATATTTTCTCAAAAACTATAAATTAGCCAAATTTTCCTTGCGTTGAAGCAATTACAAATGGTGCGTATGTAAATATATAGCCAACTGTAAAATGAATAAGGCCGACTAATCTGGCTTGAACAATCGATAAAGCTACTGGTTTATCTTTCCATCTAATTAAGTTGGCTAATGGAGTTCTTTCATGTGCCCATACAATTGTTTCAATTAATTCTTGCCAATATCCACGCCACGAAATTAAAAACATAAATCCTGTTGCCCAAATTAAATGACCAAATAAAAACATCCATGCCCAAGGAGCTAAAGAATTAATTCCTAAGGAATTATAGCCATTAATTAATGGCGATGAATTTAGCCATAAATAATCTCTTAGCCATCCCATAATATAGTTAGAAGACTCATCAAATTGAGACGAATTTCCTGACCATAAGCTTAAATGTTTCCAATGCCAATAGAATGTTGTCCAACCTATTGTATTTAGCATCCAAAATGTAGAAAGATAAAAAGCATCCCAAGCTGAAATATCACATGTTCCCCCTCTTCCTGGGCCGTCACACGGAAAACTATATCCAAAGTCTTTTTTATCTGGCATTAGTTTTGATCCTCTAGCATCTAAAGCACCTTTTACTAAAATTAAAGTAGTAACATGTAAACCTAAAGCTATTGCATGATGAACTAAAAAATCTCCTGGACCTATTGGTAGAAAAAGAGAATTGTTTCCACTATTAATAGCACTAAACCAATTTGTTAACCATAATTTTTCACTATTTAAATATGCATAACTATTTTGGTCTGATAATAAAAAATTACCTCCATATAAAAGCTTTCCAGAAGAAGATTGAATTAATTGAGCAAATACAGGCTCTATTAGTATTTGTTTTTCTGGTTGACCAAAAGCTACAACAACATCATTATGAACGTATAAGCCTAGGGTATGAAAACCTAAAAATAAAGAAACCCAGCTCAGGTGAGAAATGATTGCTTCTTTATGATCTAACATTCTTGCTAGAACATTATTTTTATTTATTTGTGGATCATAATCTCTCACAAAAAAGATGGCTCCATGTGCAAAAGCTCCTATCATTAAAAACCCTGCAATATATTGATGATGTGTGTATAAAGCTGCTTCTGTAACATAATTTTTTGATAGAAATGCATAAGGATTTAAAGAATAAATATGTTGTGCTACTAAAGAAGTTATAACCCCTAATGCAGCTAGGGCTAATCCTAGTTGCATATGGAGCGAATTTGTTATCGTTTCATATAACCCGATATGTCCTTTTCCTAATCTTCCTTCTGGCGGGCAATGTGCATCTAAAATTTCCTTAAAACTATGACCTATACCAAAGTTTGTTCTATACATATGACCCGCAATGATAAATAAAACACCAATAGCTAAATGATGGTGTGCAATATCAGATAACCATAAAGATTGAGTTTGTGGGTGAAAACCTCCATTAAACGTTAAAATTGCTGTACCTGCTCCTTTCGTAGTATTAAAAATATGAGAGAAATCATCTGAGTTTTCTGCATAGGCTGACCAATTTCCAGCAAAAAAGGGCTGAAGTCCAGCAGGGTGTGGTAAATAAGAAAGAAAGTTATTCCACTCAATTTGGATACCTCTTGATCTTGGAATCGCTACATGAACCAAATGGCCTGTCCAAGCAATAGAACTAACTCCAAATAATCCAGCTAAATGATGATTTAGACGTGATTCATTATTTTTAAACCAATCCACTGAAGGCTTAAATGATGGCTGTAAATGAAGCCAACCTGCTTGTAAAAAAAAGAAACTTAAAAGAATTAAACCAAAAGAGGCTTTAAATAGCTCTTCACTTGATCTAAATCCAATAGTGTACCACCATTCATAAAGACCAGAGGTTGAAATATTAGATGGATAATTTGTTCCAAATTTTGTAAAAATTTTTAAACTTGTATCATTAAAATGAGGATCCCAAATAGCATGTGCAATGGGTTTTATTTTTAAAGGGTTTTGAATCCATTCTTCAAAATTTCCTTGCCAAGCAATGTGAAAAAGGTTTCCCGCTGTCCATAAAAAAATAATGGCCAAATGTCCAAAATGAGATGCAAAAATTTTAGGGTAAAGATCTTGGTCAGAAACATTATCATGAGACTCTAAATCGTGCGCTGTTGCAATTCCATACCAAATTCTTCTAGTAGTTGGATCTTGACTTAAGTTTTGATTAAATGTTGGAAATTTTATTGTCATATATAAGCTATCGCTAAGTTACTGATATAATTCTAGCTAGAAAAAACGCCCATGTTGTTCCAATACCGCCTAGTAAATAGTGTGCAAGGCCTACAGCTCTACCTTGTGTTATGCTTAATGCTCTTGGTTGAATAGAAGGGGCTAATTTTAATTTACTATGAGCCCATAAGACTGATTCAATTAGCTCTTGCCAATATCCTCGTCCACTAAATAAAAACATTAAACTAAATGCCCAAATAAAATGTGCTCCTAAAAAAATTAAACCATAAGCTGAAAGAGATGAACCATAAGATTGAATTACCTGAGAAGCTTGTGACCAAAGAAAATCTCGTAACCATCCATTAATTGTTAAAGCTCCCTGCGAAAAATTTCCAGCTGTAATAGCTGATATATTTCCTTGAGATGTTAAAGTTCCCCAAATATCAGATTGCATTTTCCAGCTAAAATGAAAAATCACAACAGAAATACAATTGTACATCCAAAATAACCCTAAAAAAATGTGATCCCAAGCTGATACTTGGCAAGTTCCTCCTCTTCCTGGACCATCACATGGAAATCGAAATCCTAAATTAGATTTGTCAGGAATTAATCTAGAGTTTCTTGCATATAAAAATCCTTTTAATAAAATTAGTGTCGTAACATGAATAGTAAAAGCATGAATATGATGAACTAAAAAATCTGCGGTTCCTAAGTTCATCGGAGCTATAGCAATTTTAGAATTAATAGCTAAAATAGTTCCTCCAAAAATATAGCTTGCAAGGCCAGTTGAATTTGGAGCTGTTATATTTATCGATGAACTATGAAGTTCTTGAATCCATTGAGCAAAAATAGGCTGCAGTGAAATCGCTTTATCTGAAAACATATCTTGATAACGCCCAAGAGCTTGCATTGTATCATTATGAATATATAAACCAAAACTATGAAATCCTAAAAAAATACATACCCAATTTAGATGAGATATAATGGCATCCCTATGACGTATAACGCGATCTAATAAATTATTAAAATTTAGGGAAGCATCATAATCTCTTACCATGTAAATCGAAGCATGCGCAGCTGCACCAACAATACAAAAAGCTCCAATCCACATATGGTGTGTAAATAACGAAAGCTGTGTAGGATAGTCAATTGATATATAAGGATAAGGAGGCATAGAGTACATATGGTGAGCAACTAGAATTGTTAAAGAACCTAAGGTTGCTAAATTAACAGCTAGTTGAGCATGCCATGATGTTGTTAAAATTTCATACAAACCTTTATGTCCATTTCCAGTAAATGGTCCGTTATGCGCTTCTAAAATTTCTTTGATACTATGACCTATACCAAAGTTTGTTCTATACATATGACCTGCCAGAATAAATAAAATAGCTATTGCTAAGTGATGATGGGCTATATCAGTTAACCATAAACTTCCGGTAATTGGGTTTAATCCTAATTTAAATGTTAAAATATCAGAATATTCAGCCCAATTTAAGGTAAAAAATGGAACTAACCCCTTTTTAAATGAAGGATATAATTCACTAATTAGGTTTTTGTTTATTAAAAATTCATGGGGATTAGGTAAATCTTTAGGATTCATTCCTGAGTCAAGTAATTTATTGATTGGATTTCCAATATGAATTTGATGACCTGCCCATGAAAGAGATCCTAAGCCTAATAACCCAGATAAATGATGATTTAACATGGATTCTGCATTTTGAAACCACTCTAATTTTGGTGCAATTTTATGAAAATGAAACCAACCAGCAAAAAGGGTTAAGAAGGACATGATTAAGCTTCCTATAGAAATTGCGTAGAGTTGTTGAGTTGTTGTAACTCCTTCAGCTCGCCAAATTTCAAAAAATCCTGAAGTTATTTGTAGCCCCTGAAAATTCCCTCCAACATCTCCATTTAAAATTTCTTGTCCTACAACAGGCCAAACAGCTTGGGCACTTGGATGAACTTTTAAAGGATTTAAAAGCCAAGAAGTATAGTTTGAAAAATATGCACCGTGAAAATGCATTCCACTAATCCATAAAAAGATAATGGAAAGTTGTCCAAAATGTGCACTAAAAATTTTTCTAGATATTTCTTCTAAAGATTTGGTTTGAATATCAAAATCATGAACATCGGCGTGTAAATTCCAGATCCATGTAGTTGTTCTAGGCCCTTTTGCAAGTGATCGTGAAAAATGACCAGGCTTTGCCCATTTCTCAAAAGTTGTTTCAACAACATCAGTATCGAATAGGATATCTTTTAATGGATTTATATTTTTCTTTGGAGTAGTTGTTACCATACTCTAAAAAGTTAAATGTTTTTGTTATTAAAGTCCACATATAAGATTCACTAGATATATGAGGATAAAGAAGCATTTTTATATTATAAAAAATTAAAAAAGTAATTTTTATAAAAAAATTTATTAAAAAACTTTAAATCAATATTTGTTGAATTTTTTTCTTTTAAAATTCTGATATAATTTTAGTTACTTAAAAAAATATGCTTATATGAAATTAAAAACTCGAAAATCTGTCTTAAAGCGTTTTAAAATTAAAAAAACTTTTGTTTCTCATAAAAAAGCTTTCAAAAGTCACTTATTAGGAAGTAAAAATTCAAAAAGGCTAAGAAATTTAAGAAAAATTCAAAAAGTTCATTCATCCGATATTGATACAATTAAAAAATCAATTATTTTATAAGAAATTTATAATAATAGATTTACAGTCAAATTTCTTAATAAAAATTGCTAAAAAATCACTAATCAAGTAGCCAATAGCTTCTTACTTAATAGTCCTGAACTATGCCAAATAGCTTCGAAAATTTAAAAAATCAAGAAACCGTTAACTTAAAACAATTGTATATTAGTACAAAAGTTGAGGATGTTTTTTCAGAAATTGAAACACAATTAATTGGGTTAAGAGATATAAAAATACGACTAAAAGAAATATTTTATGTTTTATTAATTGATAAAATTAAAAAACAAAAAAATAATTCTTTTTTAAATTTAAGCCTTCATATGGTTTTTACTGGAAGATCAGGAACTGGAAAGTTTTTTGTTGCTAAAAAAATTGCTTTAATTTTAAAAAAATTAGGGTATTTAACCAAAGGCCATATTTTAAAAGTAAGCCGCACAGATTTAATAGGACAGTATGTTGGTCATACTGCTCCAAAAACCAAAGAAATTTTACAACAAGCTTTTGGAGGAATTTTATATTTAGATCAAGTTCATGAATTATATAAACCAGACAACGAAAAGGATTATGGATCAGAAGCTGTAGAAATTCTTTTACAAGTTATGGAAAATCATCGTGATAATTTGGTTTTAATTTTTTCAGGTGATAAGACAAAGCTAGAACCTTTTTTTAAATGTAATCCAGGAATTTCTTCAAGAATTGGAAATTATATTGATTTTAAAAACTATTCTGCAGATGAACTGAAAGAAATCTTAATTTTTTTACTAGAAACTCAAAAAAGGTATAAAATAACATTTAGTGCACTACTAAAATTTTTAGATTATATAAACTTTTTTAGTAAACTAAAAACCTTTGCAAATGTTCGAACCTTAAATTTATTATTACAAAAAGCAATTGCAAAACAATCGATTCGATTAGAAAAAGAATTAGTAAGTTCAGGATTTTTAGCGTACAACTCGTTAATTACTATTATCGAAGAAGATTTTAATGCCCTTACACCCACAGATATTATTAGTATTTGTGGACAAATTGGATAATTTTTAGCTACAATTAATTTATGACTGAAATAACTGACTTACAATTTTCACTAAAAACGCCCCAAGCAATTGACTCAATTCTAAATATTTCTGTATCTAGTGTAACTGCTGATTTGATTACAGGAAGAGAGTATATTGCTCCAGGGCATGCACCATTAGCATCAATACTATATGATTATGGATTTCTAATCGTGAAACTTAAAAAAGAAAACACTTTTGAAACAAATCTTTTTGATATCGACAATAATACAAATGAAAAAAATGTAAAAGTGCTTTTTTATCTCTTTGAAAATGCGGCATTTCAAGTGTCAACAGAAATCGATAAAAAAACAAACTTAAAATATACAAATGTTTTAGTAGCTCCTTATTCAAATAATTTTTGTAATTTATCAAATATTATTGATAAAGAAAAATTTATTGAGGAACTAAAAATAAAAAAAAATTCAATTTCAAATATTTCTCAAATCATTAATTTCAAATCTGGAAAAAAAGTAAACTTTGCAATTAATAAAGAAAAAAATATGGATCATTTTATTAATAAAGTGTTAGAAGCATTTACTTCCCCTTACTTTTTAAAATATCAAAAATAATTTTGATTTATTTTTAAAATGTTTACTTTCATAGAAATTTTTGAAAAACAATCAAGGCTATATCAAATTTTTTTTTTTATTTTAAAATGGGTTGAAACATTTTTTCAAAGCTTTCTTTTTTTTAAACTTATTAGGGAATTATCTCCAGAAATCAAGTTTTTTCAATATCAATTTTCTTTTTATTATTTTAGTATTTTTTGTAGTTGGATTGTTCTTCTATTATTAAGTTTTTGTTTTCAAAATATCTCCTATTTTTTTGATTTAAATAGTTTTTATGGGTTTAAATCAAACTTTAAAAAACTTACTTTTTTTTTAGTAAAACAACTTTTTTTTATAATTCTATTAGTATTATGTTCAATTGGAAATTTAATATTTCCAGCATTGATAGATTCATTTAATTTTTCAATCCAAAAAAATTTAGAAAATTTTTGGGTTTTTGATCAAATTCTAAAAATACAAATCAATTTTTTAATTTTTTTTATTATTTTTCCAGAAATTTTTAGAGGAATTTTTATAAAATTTACTACTGAAAAAGAAATAAATACGTACCCACGTTTTTGGAAAATTTTTTTTATTACCATTTTAATTATTTCTGCTATTTTTACACCTACCTTAGATAATTCAATTCAACTTATTTTTTCTTCTTTATTTTTTTTACTTTATCTTTTTGCTCTAGTAGGGATTAATAAACGATCTTATTTATTACCTTCCAATTATAATTCTAGTTTCTAATTTACTCCTTTATTTGTACATCTTATTTATGAAAAGTTTTTTTAAATTACTCATCAATTGCTTTATTTTTTCTTCTTTATCCTCACCTTTTACTGCTTTAGAAAGCTTAGCCTTTCCTATCTATGCACAACAAAACTATGAAAATCCAAGAGAAGCCAACGGAAAAATTGTTTGTGCAAATTGTCATTTAGCACAAAAATCTGTTGAACTTGAAAGTCCTAAGTCGATTTTACCAAATACTATTTTTGAGGCTCTTGTAAAAATACCTTTAAAAAAAGATAGTAAGCAAATATTATCGAATGGAAATACAGGCGAGCTAAATATTGGGGCAGTTTTAATTCTTCCGGAAGAATTTAAGCTAGCACCAAAAAATCGTTTAACAGAAAAGCTTCAAGCCGAATTAAAAAATGTTTACATTACTCCTTATAGCTCAAAATATGAAAATATTTTAGTAGTTGGTCCAATTAGTGCAAAAAAATCAAATGAAATTATTTTTCCAATACTTTCACCTGATCCTGAATCTAATAAAAAAACTCATTATTTGAAATATCCCATTTATCTTGGAGCAAATCGAGGACGAGGCCAATTATACCCAAATGGTGAAAAAACAAATAATAATATTGTTACGTCTTCAATTGCTGGAAAAGTTTCCAAAATTAATTTTTTAGAAAAAAATACTGAAATTCAAATTCTTGATAAAAATGGAAATCTTGTAAACCAATTAATTCCTAAAAATATTCAGATAATTGTAAAAGAAAATCAGCCAATAGCTCAAGACCAAGCATTAACAATAAACCCAAATGTAGGAGGTTTTGGTCAGACTGAATCAGAAATTGTTTTACAAAAATCTGAAAGAATTTATTTCTATACAATTTTTTGTCTATTAATTATTTTAACTCAATCAATTTTTGTCTTAAAGAAAAAACAATTTGAAAAAGTACAACTTGCTGAAATGGATTTTTAACCGAATTTGCTTATAAAAGAAAAAACTTTTATAGCTAATTTACTTTTTTAATAAATTTTTTAAAACGTATGACAAATAACTTATCTTTAATGGTTTATAATGAAATTGGCATATTATCGCGAATTACTAACTTGCTTGTAAGTAAAAATTTTCCTATTTTAAATTTATCATTAAACTCTACAGAACTTTCAAATATTTCGAAAATTTTTTTAGAATTATCAGGTTCTAAGGAAGAAATAGATCAAATTATAAAACAACTAACAAAACTAATTCAAGTGATTGAAGTAAAAAAAATAAATTTCGATAATACTATTGAACGTCAATTAATGTTAGTTAAAGTTATTTGCTCACCCGCAAAGCGAACAGCTTTATTAGAAATTGCAAATATTTTTAAAGCTAACATTATTCACATATCTGATAGCTTTTTTATTTTCGAAATTTTTGGTAGCTCGGAAAAAGTTTTAAATTTTCAAAAAATTGTAAAAATTTATGGAAATATAAATGTAGTAAAAACAGGAAAAATTTTTATAGAAAAATGAAAAAAAATACTTTTATTTATTTACTTTTATTTATTTTGGGGATAGAGGGAGTTGAACCCTCACGATCATAAATCGACAGATTTTAAGTCTGTTGTGTCTACCATTCCACCATATCCCCTATTTATTAAGTTAGTAAAAGATTCTCTCAAACTTTTTTTTAAGACGGCATCCAGATTTGAACTGGAGAGTGAAGGATTTGCAATCCAAAGCCTTATCCACTTGGCTATGCCGCCTTTATAGTGTTTTTTCTTTTTATGTCAATTTTACATTAATTAACTAAAAAAAACAATTTTTATTTAATAAAAAAATTTACTTATAATATAATTAGAAATAAATTTTTTCTTTTTCCTTAGACTATTGTTAACATTATGACATTATCCGCACATCCAATCGAAAAAAAAATTGGTACAAAAGAAACATTGCTAACTCCAAGATTTTATACAACAAATTTTGAAGAAATTTGTAAATTAAATATTAAAGAAAATGAAGATGAAATAAAAGCTATTATTGAAGAATTTCGCATGGATTATAATCGTGATCACTTTATTCGTGATAAAGAATTTAATAGTTTATCAAAATTTACAGATGAAAAGCTAAAAAAAATATTTATAGAGTTTTTAGAACGCTCATGCACTGCTGAGTTTTCTGGTTTTTTATTATATAAAGAAATTTCAAGAAATTTAAGAAAGCATAGTGAGTTATTAGCAGAAGGTTTTTCTTTTATGGCTAGAGATGAGGCTCGTCATGCTGGTTTTTTAAATAAATCAATGAGTGATTTTAATATATCTTTGGATCTAGGTTTTTTAACAAAAACAAGAAAATATACTTATTTTGAACCTAAATTCATTTATTATACCACATATTTATCAGAAAAAATTGGGTATTGGAGATATATCACAATTTACCGACATTTAGAAAAAAATCCAAACTATCGAGTTTACCCATTATTTAGATTTTTTGAAAGTTGGTGCCAAGATGAAAATAGACATGGAGATTTTTTTGCTGCTCTTTTAAAATCTCAAAAAAATTTATTAAATACTTATGAATCAAAGCTATGGTGTAAGTTTTTTCTATTATCTGTTTTTACTACTATGTATTTAAACGACCAACTAAGAGACTCTTTTTACACATCAATTGGGTTAAATACAAAAGTTTTTGATAAATATGTAATTAAAAAAACAAATCAAAGCTCAAAATCATTATTTCCGGTGGTATTAAATGTTGAAAATCCAAAATTCTTTACACTCCTTGATATTTGTTCAGAAATGAACAAAAAACTTTTTAGCGAGGAATTAAAAAAGGATTTAGGAATTATAGTATTTTTTAAAAAATTATTTTATTTAAGCTTTATTGCTATAGCTTTTGCTGAAATTTATTTTATGCCTGCAATACCATCTGGCTATATTTGGAATAAATAATAATTGATTTTTTAAGAAATCTTTAGTACTATTAACTATAAATAAATATGGCTTGATAGCTCAGATGGTTAGAGCGGAGGACTCATAAGCCTTAGGACGTTGGTTCAAATCCAATTCAAGCTATATTTTTTACAACTTTTTCTTTTTTTACTTGGAGAGATGGCAGAGCGGTCTATTGCGTTAGATTGCTAATCTATTGTATAACTACTAAACTTTATACCGAGGGTTCAAATCCCTCTCTCTCCTAGAAAAAATTCAGCAACATATATTTAAAAGTATTAAAATAAGGGGTTGTAGTTTAAGTGGTTAGAGCACCGCCCTGTCACGGCGGAAGTTGCGGGTTCGAGTCCCGTCAATCCCGAAAAGTTTATAAACATTTGCTTATTTTTCTTCTACTAGTTATTTTTTTGTATTTATTCCTAGAGAATTTAATTTCAATGAAAAAAAAATTTAATAAAACGTTAAAGCCTCTTTTTACTCTTTTTTTATTCCCTTTTATTCTTAATTCCTTTTTAGGAAATGATATAGCACAGGCAAATGATAATATTTCCAATTTAGTTGAATGTAAAAACTCGGCAAATCTTGAAAAAAGGTTAGCTAGTTCGATTAGAAAATTTGAAAATAGATTGAAACTTTATGATGAAAATACACCTCAGGCAGAATTTTTAAAAAAAGAAATTTCGTTAACAAATGCAAGATTTGAAAGCTATAAAAAATCAAATCTATTATGTGGAAAAGATGGCTTACCGCATCTAATTACCAATGGTGATTTTCACCATTTTAATGAATTCAGCCTTCCTGGTTTAGTCTTTCTTTATATAACTGGATGGATTGGATGGGCGGGACGAAAATATCTTCAATATTCACTAAATACAGAAAATTCTTTTGAAAGCGAAATTATTATTAATGTCCCTATTGCTTTTCCGATTATAATTTCTGGTTTTTTATGGCCAATTGAAGCTTGGAAAGAGTTTATCGCTGGTAAGCTAATAGTAACAGATGATGAAGTTACTATTTCTCCAAGGTAAAAGTAGTAGAAGGAAACATAAGTCAGTTTATATTATTTTTATTATTTTTTTAACTATGAGCGATTTTCTTAAATACCTTTCAACAGCACCTGTACTTTTAACAGTTTGGTTAAGCATTACATCTATATTTATTATTTTTTTAAATTATTTATATCCTCAAATTTTGCTTTATTTTAATTAAATTCCATTTTTTATTTATCTCCTAAAAAATTTTGACAAATTCTAACTATTTACTAATTACTTATAAACATAAATATGACAAAACTTTTTAAATTCTTATCGTATTTTTCCTCTTTCTTTCTTTTTACAAGTCTAAGTGTTTCTGCATCTTCAGTATCAATACCTTTTGATGAAAATAGTAATGTTATTATTCAGGAAGAGGAAATTAAAAAAGGAAAACGATTATTCAATAATTCATGCGCCGTATGTCATGTTGGAGGTGTTACAAAGACAAATCCAAATGTTGGGTTAGATTTAAAATCATTAACAAATGCAACTCCCCCAAGAAACACGATTATTTCCTTAATCAATTTTATGGAAAACCCTACAACTTATGATGGGTTAGAAGCTATTGCAGAAACACATCCAGGTATTAAAAGTGCAGATATTTTCCCTAAAATGCGCAGTCTAACAAATGATGACCTATATAGTATTGCTAGTTATATTTTAGCACAACCGATAGTAAATCCAGAAAAATGGGGAGGCGGAAAATCACACTATTAAAAAAAAATTTAAAAAAACTTGTTTTTCTATTTTTTTTTAAATATTATAAATAATAGTTAATCAATTTTTTAAAGGAAAAATGTTTCTAGAGTTACTGGAAAAAATTCAATCTAATATAGACATTTTATTAACTTTAGCTTTATTTGTTCTAAGATGTTATCGTCTCTTATGTTATACGACATATACTTTTGATATGTTTCCAATTGTAAATCCCTATAATTGGCCTTTATCTTTTATAAATACATTAACGAGGCCTTATTTTCGATTTATTAAAAAATTTTTTAAAGCTGTTTATTTGGGTGGAATTATCAGATTTGATATTTCTCCTATAATAGCTTTTTTAGTATTAGAAACGGCCTATAGAAATCTTCTTTTCATTCAACAGATTTGTTCAAAAATTTTATAAAATCTAATTTATGTTAAAAATACGTTTAAAGCGAGCTGGTCAAAAAAAAAAACCTTTCTATAAGATTGTATTAATGAAAAGTCTTTCTAAAAGAGAAGGAAAACATATTATAGAGTTTGGATATTATAATCCGTTAAAAAAATTTGCGTATATTAATAAACTTTTAGTTTATAAGTATTTAAATCATGGTTGTTATCCAACCAATACTGTTCGACATCTTTTATATAGATTAACTCAAAATAAAATAAATGTAAAATAAAAAATTATTTTACATTTATTAAACGGCTTTTAAAATACTAGACACTAAAGTCAGAGCATTCCAAAATACCCCACGAAGAACCTTTGACGGCTTAATAAAACCATCCTTAAAGCAGTTTACAATCCTTTTTTTTGTAAAATTATAACTGAATTTTTTTTTTTTTGATCTTCTAGAAGATTTTAAGTTAGTAAAAGGAAAAAATTCATTAAATAAATCTTTTAATAAAGAAAATATCAATTTAGAAGAAATAATTTCATCTCCGACTAAATTTATAGTAGACCAATAAACTAGTTCTTTAGAATATAGAAAATAAATACTATCGCCGCCAGGTAATATTCCCTCTTCGATCGCAGATTTTAATCCATCAATAGATTGATGAATTTTGGTTTTTACGAACTCAAATTCAGAACTATTTATAAGAAATTTATTGATTTTTAACTTAGCAATATTTCCGGATAATCTAGCAATTCGCATTTTTAAAGTCTCTTTTTCATGCTCAGTTTCAGCTAATAAAGACTTTTTAGTTAATTCTTTTATCTTTCTCATAGTAATTAGTTTAGAAAATTTTGAAACTATAAAAAAACTTTTAGTTTTTTTAAGGATGACTTTTTCAGCATTTCCTAAATCATTTAGTGTAAATTTTTTCGGGTCTGTGTTTAGATAATTCGAGTGAGTTAATATGGAGAGATCATTTAATATTTCTGTATTTAAAAATTTAATAGAATTATATTTTATAACTGCAATTTTTAACTGTTTTTTTATATTTTTTAAGATTAACTCAGATAAAACATTTTTTTCAATATTTTCAGTAACAATAATTAGAGCTCGATTTTTTTTTTTACAGAACTTAATTACTTCCTCTAATTGCTTTATCGAAGCTATGGAATGTTTTGAAATTAGAATATATGGGTTTTTATAATTTACTTCAAAAGATTTAAAATCATTAATAAAATACGAAGAAATGTAACCTTTTTCAATTTCAATGCCCTGATATATTTCAATTTCATTCTTATCGGACGTACTATCTTCAACTAAAATAACTCCATCTTTTTTAAAATTTAAAACTAAGGTAATTAAAAGCTTTTTAATTTGTTTGTATTCTTTTCTATTAAAAATTGTTCTGATTAAACTAGCTAATTGGGAAAGCTTTGTAATTTCAATGGAGTAATGATTTATTCTTTCAGCTGAAAAATATGCAATTTTACTAAAACCATTACTTAAAAAAATAGAATCATAACCTAAAAGTAAAAATTTTAAAGAATCTAGCATTAATTTTGTACTAAATAAGCTAGTTAATGTAGTTCCATTTCCTGAGAGACTAAAAGTTTTTAGGCATGCTTGCTCAATTAGCTTAGCTATTAAATTAACTTCTTTTGAAAAAAAATCTAAATTTTTTAAAAAATTTAAACTATTATTTAGAAAATAAATTTCTTTTTTTTCTGAAAAAATACAGATATTTTGTGAAGAATCTAAAAAAATTTTTAAACAATCATAAATTTTTTTTAAATAGTTTTGAAGATCTAAAGAATTCTTAAGAAAAAATGTTTTTTTTTTATTGTCTTGCATATACAATTATAAGAAAATTTAAAAAGGCAATTGGGGTATGTAGCTCAGAGGATAGAGTGCGTAGCTACGAACTACGATGTCGGGGGTTCAAATCCCTCCTTGCCCAAGAACCAAAAATTATTCTCTTTTTCTAAAAAAGATAGAATAACTATTCTACCATAGTTCGTAAAAGTGGGATGTAGCCAAGTGGAAAGGCAATGGACTTTGACTCCGTCATGCGTAGGTTCGAACCCTACCATCTCAGATTTTTTTTGAAAGTACTACCTCTGATTATTCTTACTTAAAATTAGTATTGCATAGTAGTATTTTAATTTCCAAGAAATTAATTTTTTCTTAGAAATTAAAATACTAGAATCTAACTATAATTTTATTTAATTAAAACTCTTGCTCCTGCACTTTCTAATTCTGCTTTGATTTTTTCGGATTCCTCTTTTGTAACACTTTCTTTAATGGATTTTGGAACGTTATCTACTATATCTTTCGACTCTTTTAAGCCTAATCCAGTAATACTTCTAACAATTTTTAAAATTCCAATTTTTTTATCACCTGGAACTTCATTTAAAATAATATCAAATGTGGTTTTTTCTTGAGCAGCTGGTTGAGCTATAGTTTGTTCTGAAACAGGATTATTTAATGAAGCTCCAAACGATTGAATAGGAGCTGCAAATGTTTTTTCGATCTCAAATGTTTTTTCCAATTCTTTAATTAGATCATATGCTTCTACTAATGTTAATGTCTTTATATTTTCAATAAGATTATTTATTTTTTCAATTTTTTGAGTCATAATTATTAAGTAGTTTTAGTTATCTAAAGTTAATAAAATTTTTTATTTTAAAGGTGAAAAGTAAAGAGTTAAAGTTTAAATGAGCTAAGATCTATTGGAAGACTTGGACTCATAGTAGTACAAATATAAAATGATTTAAAGTATTTCCCTTTTACACCAGTAGGTTTATTTTTAGTTATTGATGAATAAACAGCTAATAAATTCTCTTTTAACTGGCTTTCTGAGAAATTAATTTTTCCAAAATTTAAATGAACTATTCCTGACTTATCCGCTCGATATTCGACTTTTCCCCCTTTAAATTCAAGAACAGCATCTTTTAAATTAGTAGTAACTGTTCCAGATTTTGGCGATGGCATTAAACCTTTTGGACCTAAAATTTTTCCAAATTTTGCCAGCTTTGGCATATATTGAGGAGTAGTTAATAAAATATCAAAATTTAAAATCCCTTTACCTATTTCATCTAACAAATCCTCAAAACCTACAATATTTGCCCCATTTTTTGTCAATTCTAAATTGATATCGGATTCTGTAAGAACAGCAATTTTTACTTGCTTTCCTGTTCCATTTGGTAAGTTCAAATGTGTACGTAGCTGTTGATTACTAAACTTAGGATCTAAATTTAAAGAAATATGAGCCTCAACAGATTCCAAAAATTGAGTTGTTCCCATATTTTTTACTAATTTTATTGCCTCATCATAAGAATAATATTTATTTTCCTCTATAAGGCTTTTTAAGTTTTTAAAACGTTTTGAAAAAGTCTTCATAAATATTTTTTTAAGTAAATTTAAGGGTCAGAAATTTTTATTCCCATATTTTTAGCTGTCCCACTAATGATAACAATTGCTTTTTCAATGTCTTTTGTATTTAAATCATTAAGTTTTAGCATCGCAATTTCTTTTATTTGTTGATGAGTCACTGAGCCTACTGACGAAAAATTAGGTTGTGAAGAACCTTTTTTTATATTCGCCATTTTAGCCAATAAATTTGATGCTGGAGGTGATTTTAAGACAAATGTATAAGATTTATCCTCATAAATAGTTATTTTAACAGGTATAATATATCCTAATTTATCGCTTGTTTTTGCATTATATTCTTTACAAAAACCTACAATATTTATACCATGTTGTCCCAAAGCTGGACCAACTGGCGGGGCAGGTGTCGCTTTACCAGCTGTAAGTGCTAGCTTCACAAAAGCCTTAATTTTTTTAGCCATAAAACTGTATTTAATAAATAAAAAAAATATACCTTATAACCACTCTAAAAGCTTATTCAAATTTTCGCGCTCTGAAGGACTTGAACCCTCAACAGTAGGTTTTGGAGACCTAAGTTCTACCAATTGAACTAAGAACGCACTATATTTTTTTTGCTAAGAACCAGAATTGAACTGGTGACACGAGGAGCTTCAATCCACTGCTCTACCTACTGAGCTATCTTAGCTTTTTTGTTTTTAGCATATATGTCATTATACCAAATTAAAAATATTAAGTTAAATTTATTAACTTAATATTTTTAATTTTATAGAGACTAAGAAATTAACTGACCTGTAATAATATCATTTTCATTTAAAGATATTCGAATTGTGCAGCCTTGTTTTGAATTATCGCCAATACGAGAAGTTAATAATGTAGTAGATAATGTATCTTCTAAATATTTGGTTACAAGACGTCTTAATGGTCGAGCTCCAAAAGTTTTACTATAACCCTCGTTTACTAGCTTACCTTTAACGCTGGGATCAATTAAAAGATTTATTTTATTTTTTTTAACACGTTTTATAAGTTTTTCAACCATTATATCATATATTTCAAGAATATCTTCATATGTTAAAGATTCAAAAATAATAATATCATCTAGTCGATTAATAAATTCAGGTAAAAAAAATTTAGTAAGTTTATTCATAACTAGCTCCTTAATATCAGTTTGATCAACGTCTTTTTGCGCAATTTTTTTTTGAAGACCTTTTATTTTTTCATCAGTATTTATCTGATTATTTTTTTTGTTAAATAAAGTATTTTTTTTTGTCGAAAGAGTTACTGATTTATCATTTCCTTTGGCAATATTAAGATCATTCAATTCTGGAAATTTTTTATAAAGTTTATTTACAAAAAGTTGACCTGTATATGAGCCAGAAAAAGTTTGTTTGATATTATCTCTAATATCAACTACAAAATTGGTGTTGATTATAGTTGGAATTAAATCAATACGCCCAAGCCTTGGGTCTAAGTATGAGCTGTTTAAGCTTTTCTTTTTAGTATTTTCCAGTCCTTTTGAAATAGGCTTTTCAATAATAGCTTCAATTTTATCTTCGTTTTTTCTTTTTCTTTCTTTTTCAATACTTTCTAAGCTTAACTGAATTTCTTTAGCAGCCGCATTTGAAGTCATTATTATAATTGTGTTTTGAAATAAAACTAAGCGTTTTTGGCTATCGGTTAATCTTCCATCTTCTAAGATTTGTAATAAAATATTTAAGACTTCAATATGAGCTTTTTCAATTTCATCAAATAATACTAATGAATAAGGTTTTTTACGAACAGCATCACTTAATTGTCCTCCCTCTTCATATCCAACATAACCTGGAGGGGAACCTATTAATCGAGTAACCGAAAATCTTTCCATAAACTCCGACATATCAAATCGAATCATTTCTTTTTCTGAACCAAATATAGCTTCACTTAATGCTTTACTTAATTCAGTTTTTCCTACTCCTGTTGGGCCACAAAATAAAAAGCTACCAATTGGTCTTGAAGGATTTTGAATACCAAGTCTTGAGCGTCGTATAGCTTTTGAAAGAGCTGTTATTGCTTCGTTTTGACCTATAACTCTTTTATGCAATGTATTTTCCAAATTTAACAATTTTTGCATTTCACTTTCTGTTAATGATTCAACAGAAATTCCAGTTAAACTTGTGACTAAGCGTTGAATTTCATAAGCACCAATGCGATAGTCAAGAGCAGCTAAATTATAGTCACCTATTTTTCTAGCAATCCTCATAAGTTCAGGGTCATTGGTATTAGATAAAAAGTTCCTTCCTTTTTGCGTAGAAAAAAATCCTAATAAATTATAAATTAGTTCATTTTCTTGTTCTTTTTTTAATAATGATGTAGATGGTTGTACATTTTCAATTTCAATTTTTTCTTGATCTTCAAGTGGATCTATATTTAATGCGTCAATATAACGCTTATGTAATAACGGAGGTAAACCTTTAAATAAGGTAGTTAAGCTATTAATTTTTGCTTTATTATTTTCGTCTAAAGTTTGTTCAAAAGAAATATATTGTTCTATATCTACTTCTAAAAAATCTAAAACAATATCATTAATAAAATAATTTTTATTATTACTTTCTGAATCATGAAAAAAAACTTTATTAAATTGGGTTAAATTTTTAGCATAGCTATATAAATACTTTGAAAAATAACTATAATACTTATTCCATTTAATCAAGTAAAATTCTTGAATATAGTTATCGAATGAGCTTACTAAATTTCTAAGATCACATTTTTCTTTATAAAGAAAAATTAGGCCTGCGCGATATAAACTTAAAGTACTAGATCCCTCAATAAAATTAATTTTAAATGTATTTTTTTTTATTGTCTTAAAAGATGCATCTTTTTTTTCATCAAAGTTTAAAAACTCACTTATTAAATTTTTATAATTTTCTATTGTTTTTTGTTTGGACAAATTTTTTTGTTTTTCTTTAGTATCTAAAAGAAATCTAGGTTTATTAGAAGAGAATAGTAAGTCATCAACTCTTTCAAGAATTGAATTATTAATCAATTTTAAAGTATTATCATCTGCTGAAGAATATTTTTGAATTCCTACTTGTTTTATAATCTCATCTAATAAAATTTCAGACTCTATTATATTAGGAATTTTTGCAAATAAATGATTTTTTTGCTTTCTTAATTCTAGTAAAAAATTTAGATGACTACTTTTAACTTCTGATGACACTTTTATTTTCTTTTCGGTTTGAAAAGATTTTTTATATACTTTGATTTTTGTTAAAGTACTTTTTGCTAAATCAGAAAATACTTTTTTTTTCTTTATTTTTGAATGATTATAAAAAGTTAAAGAGTTTTTAGAATTATCAATAATTGAGTTTTCGCTAGGATAGTTTTCTTCAAAATGATAGCTTCTTGTATCAAAATCGGAAAACGAATCGGAATAGGAAATGAGAGTATTTAAAAGTTTTTGTTTAAAAAAGATATAGTTATTTTTTTCTTTTTCTTTTATAACGTTTAAATTGTTTAAGTTATGTTTAAATTCATTAAAAAAAAGATTATTACTATAGTTTAATTCTACTTTTTTTGTAAAATTCAGTTGAATAGAAAAAAATAATTGATCATGAAAAAGATTTTGGAATCCTTTTTTTAAAGATATTTTTTGCTTATCAATTTCAAGCTTTCGAATAAAAAAGTCAGAATTTGTAAAGCTATTTTGAAATATTGGTTCATATAAAACTATTTCTGCCTTTTCTTTTTCAAAAAAAATTTTTGATAAATTACTTTCATTTGTTGGTAAAATTTCTACTGTTAAAATATCAAAATCATCATCTATAATTTTTGTATCTAATTTTTGAAAAAATGCTTCTTTTTTTGCTTTTTTTTCATTTTTTTTAGTAAATTTATCCACTTCACTATTATTTGCCCATCTTATTTGTAAATTTCGGTAAGCATTTTGAATTTCGGATAAAATAAATTGAGTTGCAATATCACCTCTTCGAAACGCTTTAATTTTTAATATAGCTAATTTTTTAAGACCAGCAAATAACATAGCATTAAAGAAAGAGGCATAATTAATATCTGATCGATATAGGGCTTCACGAGCTCCTGCTCTATCTAATAAATCAATAGCTTTATCGGGCAATGCTTTATCTCCTATATATTTTGTTGATAAATTGACAGCTTCAATTAAAGCAAGATCTGTATAATAAACATTATGGTAAATTTCTAAAGTTGCTCTTAGTCCATTTAAAATTTCAAAGGTGTCTGCTTTTGAAGATTCTGTAATTATAATTGGATGAAATCTTCTAGTTAATGCTGCATCCTCTTCAATTTTTTTATACTCTTTTGGAGTAGTGGCACCAAGACATCTAAAACCAGGTCGAGAAAGGATTGGTTTTAAAAGATTTCCTGCATCTAAAGCTCCTTCTGCAGTTCCAGATGTTTTTAAAATATGAATTTCATCAAAAAAAACAATCACACCATTTTCTTCTATAATTTGTTCAAGAAGTTGAATTAAGCGTAACTCAAACTCCCCTCTATATTTTGCTCCAGCAAGCATTTTAGCAATATCAATTCCTAAAATATCACAGCCTTGAAAAACGAAGGGTACATCATTATTTGCGATTCGTTCAGCAAATAACTCAACTAGAGCTGTTTTTCCAACGCCAGGTTCTCCTACTAAAACAGGATTATTTTTTTGCTTGCGCAATAAAATTTCCATAATTTGATATAAATCATTTTCTCTTGAAAAGCATTGTTCTAAAAGCCCACGTTTTGACAATTCAGTAAAATTAGTCCCATATTGGGATAAGTAATCTTGGGGGGTTTGATCTTTTGTATCTTCTAAAAAATCGTAAATTAAAAAATTAGCAGTAATCATAATAGTTAAAGATAGTATTACCCTAAAAGGGTAAGTAGGGAAGAAAATTTACCTTTTTTAGTTACATTACAATTTTTTGTTTAAATCTAAGTAATTAGGCAAAAAAAAAAAAAGTATAATGAACTAAAAATTAAAATTCGCAAACAAAAGTAAATATACAATAAAATTTTCTTTAAATCAAATAGCTTTAAAAACAGAGTGAAAATATTTTAGTCTTGAAAACTCCTAATCTTGTTGGTAAAATTAAAAGTATACGGGATATAACGCAGTTTGGTAGCGTGCCTGCCTTGGGAGTAGGAAGTCGTAGGTTCAAATCCTACTATCCCGAAATAAGGAAAAGTAAGAAAATATGATATGAAGTATTTTCTATATTTTTTGCAATATTATTTAAGATTATTTTTATTTTAAAAGGCTTTAAAATTTTTTTATATAAATTACTAAAATTTGGTGTTTATATTATAGGTTATGATTTTTCAATACAACTTTTTATTATATATTACCCCCAAGGGAATTCGAATCCCCGTTACCTCCGTGAAAGGGAAGCGTCCTAGGCCACTAGACGATGGGGGCTAGAAGCTAATTTTCTGTTTTTTTCTAAAATACATTTTAATTAATTTTTGATTGAATGTCAAATTTTTTGAATCTTAAATTTTTTTTTTATATTATCATGCTTAAAATTTATATATCGTTTTTTTATATTTTTCTTTTTTTTTTGTTTTCTCTTTTTTTAGCCGCTTTGTTTTTTAGTAAATTAAAAAAATTTATTTTTTTAAATAAGTTATTATCTTTTTTACCTTTTGTCTTAAAAGAAACTTTTGGTTTCTACTTAGTAATTTTTAATACTATTTTTTTTATAAATAGCTCTTCATTTTCTTTTCCTTTTTTTTTTTCTGAAAACTTAGAAGATTTATTGGCTATTCGTTTTTATTCTAAAAAATATTATTTAAAGAAAAAAAATATTTTCTACTATACTCTTCTTATATTCCAATTAGTTGCTTAGTAACTATTTCAAATTCTTTGCTTTATGGGTTACCTGGGAATCGAACCCGAGAACCAATCGGTTAAAAGCCGACTACTCTACCATTGAGTTAGTAACCCTTTTAGGAATATTTGTTTTTTTTATTATAATAATATAATACATCTTTAAAAGCAAATTTTAATAATTATTGTTACTATTTTTAGTATGAATTTAACTGTATTAAGCCAATTAGTTTCATTATTTTTAATACTTTCGTTAGGACCTGCTGTACTTGCATACTTTTCATATAAAAGATTAACTTAAAGCATTTTTGTTATGTTTGAGAATTAAAAAATAAAAATATCTAACAAATTTGATTAAAATGGCTTTACCTTGGTATCGTGTTCATACTGTAGTTTTAAATGACCCTGGACGACTTATTTCTGTACACCTTATGCATACCGCTTTAGTTGCTGGATGGGCTGGCTCAATGGCTCTTTATGAATTAGCAGTTTTTGACCCTTCGGATCCAATTTTAAATCCTATGTGGAGACAAGGAATGTTTGTTTTACCTTTTATGGTACGCCTAGGTATTACAGATTCATGGTCGGGCTGGACAATTGCTGGTCAAAATACTAATGCTTCTGGTCTTTGGAGTTTTGAAGGTGTTGCTTTAACACATATCATTTTATCGGGTTTATTATTTTTAGCTGCAATTTGGCATTGGGTTTATTGGGATTTAGATTTATTTCAAGACCCAAGAACTGGTGCTCCAGCACTAGATTTACCCAAAATTTTTGGGATTCATTTACTTCTTTCAGGACTTCTATGTTTTGGATTTGGTTATTTTCATGTCACTGGCTTTTTTGGCCCAGGAATATGGGTTTCAGATCCTTTTGCTTTAACAGGACATGTAGCTCCGGTGATCCCTTCATGGGGACCTGATGGATTTAATCCATTTAATCCAGGGGGAATCGCTTCACACCATATCGCAGCTGGTGCCTTAGGAATTATTGGAGGAATTTTTCATTTAACTGTTAGACCCCCACAGCGTTTATATCAGGCTTTAAGAATGGGTAACATAGAAACAGTTTTATCTAGTAGTATTTCAGCTGTTTTTTTTGCTGCTTTTATTACTTCAGGAACTATGTGGTATGGCTCAGCAACAACTCCTATTGAACTTTTTGGTCCAACAAGATATCAATGGGATAATGGATATTTTCAACAAGAAATTGAAAGAAGAGTTGAGGTTGCTAAATCGAAAGGATTTTCTGACTTACAAGCTTGGTCACAAATTCCAGATAAATTAGCATTTTATGACTATATTGGAAATAATCCAGCAAAAGGAGGCTTATTTAGATCAGGATCTATGAATAAAGGAGATGGTGTAGCAGAAGCTTGGCTGGGACATCCAATTTTTAGAGATAATCAAGGAAGAGAACTTACTGTTCGACGTATGCCAGCTTTTTTTGAGACCTTTCCAGTTATTTTAGTAGATAAAGATGGAATTATACGCGCAGATATTCCATTTAGACGTGCTGAGTCAAAGTATAGCATTGAAGAAGTAGGTGTAACAGTTAACTTTTATGGTGGAAAATTAAATGGTCAAACATTTAGTGATGTTTCTACTGTAAAAAAATTTGCTAAAAAAGCTCAACTAGGAGAAGTTTTTGATTTTGATCGTGTTAAACTAGAATCTGACGGCGTTTTTAGAACAAGTCCTCGTGGATGGTATACATTTGGTCATGCAAATTTTGCACTATTATTCTTTTTTGGGCATTTATGGCATGGAGGACGAACTCTTTTTAGAGACGTTTTTACTGGTATTGGTCCAGAAGTTACAGAACAAGTAGAGTTTGGAGCTTTTCAAAAAATAGGTGATAGATCTACTTCTAGAAAAGCAAAAATTTAATTCTTATTTCCCAATTCTTTATTTCAGTTAATTATTAAATATGGAAGCATTATTATACAGTATTTTACTTATTGGAACTTTAATGGTTTTATTTTTTGCTGCTTTTTTTAGAGAAACTCCTAAAATCATTCGATCTTGAATATTTATTTAGTAAATTAAATATTATCTTCTTCAAAAGGATCAATATATTTCTTTGAATCTTTTCCAAATGAACTACTAATTGCAAGAAAGGTTATTCCAATTAATAAGGAAATGAGTATTGCAGATAAGATTATTGTATCTAAGTTCATATTTTTTACTAATTAATATTTTTTATTTTTTATAGGTTATTATATGGCATTAAAAACTAGACTAAGTGAAATTCTTAAACCCTTAAATGTAGACTATGGAAAAGTAAGTTCGGATTGGGGAACTACTCCTATTATGGCTGTTTTTATGAGTCTTTTTTTACTTTTCTTTCTTATCATTTTACAAATTTACAATTCTTCATTACTATTAGAAAGTGTTAGCGTAGATTGGAATATAGCTAGCTAATTTTTTAGAAAAAGCAGCTACCTTTTTCTTTAGTTATTTTTTAACTAAAGAAAAAACTAGTAAACAAATTTTTTCTTATTCGCCATCAAATTTTTCTAGCTCTTGGGGTGAAAAATTGTTTGTATTCACACCACTATAGTTAACAAGTTGAAAACGAATAGTAATTGGGTATCTTATATTTTCCGTTTTTTCAACATTAATAACAGTTCCAATTTTATTATACCAATATGACTCCTTTCTTAAAATCTTTACTTTATCCCCTTTTTTAATCATAGAAATTTTCAAGTAATTATATGTTAATATATTAGTATAGTAAAATATTTATGTATAAAAAATTTTACTAATTAATAAAAAATTATGATAGTTTTATTAAAAAATTATATTCAATTACCATTATGATAAATTATTTACTTCTAATTTTTTTTCTTTCTTTTTTCTTTTTCTATTTTATAAATGATTTGATAAATAATTCTTGGGAGCTAATGTATGAAAATTTAGCTTATCTTTTTTCTTTAAAAACAGATGTTAAAAATATCACTCAAAAAGATATAAAAATTAATACTGTATTAGAAAAACAATTTAAACGATTTTCCTCAAATAATAGGTTTAAACCAATCAATTTATTATTAAAATTTCATGAAAGTTTTTTAGCAAAACCAGAGGATATCTTAAAGCTAAAAAATTTTTTAAAAAATTATGATATTTTCTTAAAAAATGTAGATAAAAATACCGAAAATGATTTATCTAATTTATTTCTTTCAACAAAAGAAAATTTGGGGATCCCGAATGAAAAAAATCAAGAAGATTTCGAGGAAAAAAACTTTAATGAAAAACCTATAAATGATTTTTCAAAACAAGAGGATTCAAATCCTCCTTCAAATTTTTCAGATTTTATGTCACTAAATAAAGGTAATATTGAAGTTTTATCTGATACGGGCGTTCGTTTTACAGATATTGCTGGAAATGATAGCGCAAAAAAAGAAATAGAGCAAATTATAGATTTTTTAAAAAATCCTGAAATATATAAAAGGTTAGGGGCGGAAATTCCAAAAGGGGTTTTATTAGGTGGACCCCCTGGAACTGGAAAAACATTATTTGCTAAAGCTATTGCTGGGGAAGCTGGGGTTCCTTTTTTGAAAGCTTCAGGTTCTGAATTTGTTGAGCTTTTAATTGGACTAGGGGCGGCTCGTGTAAGGGAATTATTTAGCAAAGCAAGATCTTTACAACCTTGTATTGTTTTTATTGATGAAATTGATTCAGTTGCTAAAGCACGATCAGGTGGTCGAAATTTAAACCCAGGAAATGATGAGCGAGATCAAACGCTAAATCAGTTGTTAGTGGAAATGGATGGCTTTGAGCCATCAACAGGAATTATTGTAATTGGTGCTACAAATCGAACAAATGTATTAGATCCAGCAATTCAAAGACCAGGAAGATTTGATAGACAAATTATGTTAACATATCCTAGTTTAAATGCAAGGGAAGCTATTTTAAAAGTTCACTCACGAAATAAGAAAATTGCTGAAAGTGTTTCTATTATTGAAATTGCTCAAAAAACTGCAGGATTTTCAGGGGCAGATATTGAAAATTTATTAAATGAAGCAGCTATTTTGGCAACTCGTCGAAAAAAAAAGCTAATAACAACTTCGGATATTGATGATACTCTTGATAAAATTGCCACACGCGGAGCGTCAGGAATTGATACTTCTAGAATGAAACTGAAGTTAATAAGAGCTTTTCCTGAAGTAGCTTACTGCTATTTAATTCATACATTTTCAGATAGCCTTGTATTGGATAAGCTAACATTAGTAACAAAAGGCAAAAAAAAATTAAAACCGTCTTCTAAATTTTTACCATCAGTAGTTACTCAATATCAAACAAAACTTTCTCTTTTAATAGAAATTGTTAATCTTTTATCTAGATTTTCTACAGAAAAAATTGTATTAGGTGAGAGCGAATTAACTACTGATCGTAGTCGCGAATTAAAGCAAGTAACAAGTACTCTTCAGTTGCTAACATCAGAGTATGGTATGGCAAATCTTCGATTATTAAATTTAGATCCAGATTTTACCAGTCAACAAGACTTTTTTACATCTGATGAAACTAGAAATATTAACGATAATTATTCTCTGGATTTAATTAATAGCCTATTATTTCTTGGAACATACCATATAAAAAATTTAATGTTGGGAGAGGAAAGAATAGTTGATGAACTATTAAAACATGAAGAGTTAGATAGATTTTTTTTTACCCGAATTGCTAATCAATATTATTCAGCCGTGAAAAAGAAAGATTTATTAATGGAACTTCGTAAGTCTTTAATTTTGAAAGTCCTGATTAAACTTAATTTTATTAAAAATATAAAAAAAAAATAAGGATTTTTTAACTCATTTTAGTTAACCTAAAAAAATGGAATCTCTTCAGCTATCGAATTATTTAGACACTTCATATAAATATGGATTTACTACAGAAATTGAAAAAGAATTTTTTCCTTTAGGAATAAATTCTTCAATTTTAAAATTTTTAGTCTTAAAAAAGAAAGAACCAAAATATTTTCTTTTTAATCGATTAAGAACTTATATTGCTTGGAAAAAAATGACCTTTCCAAATTGGCTAGAACATCAAATACCTGAAATTGATTTTTTTAAGGTAAGTTATTACTCTGCTCCAAAAAAAAAATCAATTTCATCTTTAGATGAAATAAATCCTGAGGTTTTAGAGGTTTTTAATAAGCTAGGAATTCCATTATCAGAGCAAAAACAATTAGCAAATGTAGCTGTAGATGCTGTTTTTGATAGTGTCTCTATTAATACTACATACAAAGAAAAACTTTCCAAGTATGGCGTAATTTTTTCATCCATTTCAACCGCTATTAAATTTTATCCAAAATTAGTAAAAAAATTTTTAGGAAAAATTGTTTCTTTTAATGATAATTATTTCACTGCTTTAAATTCTTCTATATTTAGTGATGGGTCTTTTTGTTATGTAGGACAAAATATTCAATCACCTCTTGATTTATCTAGTTATTTTCGTATAAATGATAAAAATTCTGGTCAATTTGAGCGTACTTTAATTATTTGTGAAAAAAATAGTGAAATTTCTTATTTAGAAGGTTGTACTGCTCCAGAGTATAAAGAATCACAGTTACACGCTGCAGTTGTAGAATTAGTGGCTTTTAATAAAGCTCTTATTAAATATTCTACCATTCAAAACTGGTATGGAGGAAATCATGAAGGGGCTGGCGGAATTTATAATCTTGTTACAAAAAGAGGTTTATGTTCTGGCAAAAGTTCCAAAATTTTGTGGACGCAGGTAGAGGTTGGTTCTTCGATTACTTGGAAATATCCAAGCTGTGTTTTGCTTGGAGAAGAATCGGTTGGTGAATTTTTTTCTATTGCTTTAACAAAAAATTTTCAATATGCTGATACAGGAACAAAAATGTATCATTTAGGAAAAAAAACAAAAAGTAAAATTATTTCTAAAGGAATATCATCTGACTTTTCAGAAAATTCTTATCGAGGTTTAGTTAAATTTTCAAAGACTGCTTTTTTTTCGAAAAATTTTTCGCAGTGTGATTCATTTCTTTTAGGAGCTTATTCTAAAGTTTTAACTTATCCATATTTAGATATATCGAATAAATTTTCGATCATTGAGCATGAAGCGAAAATCTCTAAAATAAATGATGAACAATTATTTTATTTACAACAAAGGGGTATGTCTTTAGAATCAGCTATCGGAATTATTATTAGTGGTTTTTGTAAAGAAATTTTACTCATGCTACCATTAGAGTTCGCTTTAGAAGCAAACAAATTACTATCGTTAAAAATAGAATATAATATTGGATAACATCAAATGACTGATAAATTAGAAATTCTTAATCTAAAAAATTTCAAACTTACATTAGGAAATAAAACAATTTTAAATAACTTAAATTTAGTAATCAATGAAAATGAAGTTCACATTTTAATGGGACCTAACGGATCTGGAAAAACAAGTTTATCAAAATTTTTAACTGGACATTTAGATTATAATGTGGTAGAAGGTTCTGCTATTTATCTTAAAAAAAACTTGCTAAATATGTCCCCAGAGGTTAGATCAAATAATGGAATTTTTTTAGCTTTTCAATACCCACCTGAAATTTCAGGGGTAACAAATTTTGATTTTTTAAGGATTATTTATAATCAAAAAAAAAAAAATTTTAACCAAAATGAACTAAATCCTATTGACTTTTTTGATTATATAATACCATATTGTAAAAAATTAGAAATTTCGCAAGAGTTTTTAATGAGAAACTTTAATGAGGGTTTTTCTGGAGGAGAAAAAAAAAAAAATGAAATTTTACAAATGTTATTACTAGATCCAAAATTAATTATTTTAGATGAAATTGACTCCGGATTAGATATTGATGCAATTAAAGTTATTTTGGATTGTATTAGTAACTATAAAGGAAAAAATTCAAGTTTTTTAGTTATTACTCATAACCCAAAAATTTTACAATATCTTCGCTATACTAACATTCATATTCTCTTAAATGGAAACATTATAAAAACAGGAAATTATGAAGTAGTAGAAAATTTAGAGCAATATGGGTATGATTTTTTTACTAATATTAATATTTCTAAAAATAAATAAATATTTTTCTCTTATTATTAAAAAACTGTCTTTATAAATCTAAGCATGATTATTCAAAAAAAAATAGATCGATTTCAAAATTTTTTTTCCATTTCTCTAAGAAATTCTCTGCTTTCAAATACGGATATTGAAAAAGATTATAAATTTTTTTTTTTACAATTAAACAAGGCAAAGCTAACTAATCAAAAAATTTATAAGCTTAAGGAGAAAAATTTTCATTATTTTTTAAAAATTAAAAAATTAAAATCTTTTTTAATTACAAACTCATCTATTTTAAGATTATATAATGATCAACCAATTGGCTTTCATTGCTTATTTCCTAAAAAACTACATTTTTCCCAGAAAAGAGTAATTGCAGGAAATTTTTTAAATCCTTCTTTAAAATTATCTAAATCAGGTTTTTTTCTTAAAAAAAACGGTTCTGAGATTTTGTTTCAATCTACTGCTAATACGTTTGTTTCACAAGCTTCATTATTAAAGAAAAATCGTAATAATTTTTTAAAAAAAAATGAAATTCTTGGCTATGAACTTACGTATCAAAAAAAAGCAAAAGATATTGCTCAAGGATTACCAAAAATTGAATCTTTAATCGAAGCTTATTCGTCAAAAATAGAACTAAAAGATATTAGTCGCTCATCCATTTTTTTTTCTAAACCTATTATTAATTGCTTGTTAAGCTCAAAGAGTAGTTCATATAAAAAAAATTTTGAGCATGTCTACTTTCAAAGTCTTTTTACAAATGATATAATTGTATCGTATCGAAGATTATTGTATAAGCTTACTCAAATACCATTTTTTTATACTCCAAAAAAAACACGAACAGCTGTTTCTCATTCAACCTTATTTAAAAAAAAATCCTTTTTAGAAAAATATTATGGTGGATATTTTCATACTGTTGAAAACTATAGTTTTACAACTGAAAATAGGAAAAAAAAATTTCAATATATTTCAAAAATTGTAGATCGTTTTAAAATAAAAGAAAAATATTATGATGACAAATATTGGCCTATTTATACAAAATCTATTTGGTTATATAAGCTTGAAAAGTTTCGTTTATTTAAATGGTTAAAAATTAAACCTATTCTTTGGATACCAGGTATTGCAAAATATGAAAAAAATGATTTGGAAAATATTTCTGAATTTTGTCTTTTTTCAAAATCAATGAATAGTAATCTAATTGTCAAAAGTAATACAGGAAAATATTATTATTTGCAATTAATAAATTTATTGGAGCGACATAATAACTTTAATATAAAAGTTACAGAAAATAATCAGCTATCTTTATCTTCAATTCATTCTAAAAAATTGAAATTTAATTTTTTTAATAATTTTTTAAACTTTATTTATTTAGGTGAAAATGTCGTTCAAGATTTTTTAAATATACAAAAAATATTGATTGCAATATTTAATTATCATTCATTACTAGATGGTTCTTATATTGGACTTTTAAAAAGTATTTTAAAATTTCAAAGCATTTTAGCTTTATCTATAGAGGATAGTTATAAATCTCAAGGGGTAAAAATTTCAAGAAAAAATATTGAAATTGTTGTAAAACAAATGTTAAATAAAGTCATCATTGAAGATCCAAAAACTACAAATTTATTACCACTGGAACTTATAAAAGTAGTAGTAATAAAGGAAATTTGTAACTCAATAAAAAAGTATAATAGTAATACAAAAGAAAAAAACAAAGATAAGATAAAAATTTCTAGGTTTGAAAGTTTTCCTATTTTTAAACCGAAAATTTTTTCCACAACAAATTCAGTTTTATCTCAAGAAGGTTTTTTAACTCAAGCTGGTTTTCAAAATACAAAAAAAGTTCTGACTAAAGCAGCTATTGAAGGCTCTTTAGATTGGTTAGCTAACTTAAAACAACGTATTATTGTTGGACAAGTTTTATCTTCGGGATCTACTTTTTTTAACTCTAAATATAATCTTGATAGCATTTACCTATTTAAATCAATTAATTCTAAAATTTATGAATCAAAATGAAACTATTTCTACTTCTGTGCTTTTAAAACGAAAAAAAAAAAATATTAAGGCATTTTTAAATGCTTCTCTTCAATATGGTCATAAAGCGAACCAATGGAACCCAAAAATGGCTCCTTATATTTTTCGTGAAAAACAAAATCAACATATAGTAGACTTAATTAAAACATCTAAGTTATTATTTCATGCTGGATATTTTTTACAAAAAATAGGTCAAAAAAAAGGAACTATTTTATTTGTTGGTACAAGTAGAGTTGCTTCAAAACTTGTTACAACAGTGTCAAAACTACCGAACTGTTATTTTGTTAACTATAGATGGATAGGTGGTCTGCTAACTAATTGGGCTACTGTTCAAAAACAAATTCAATCATATAAAAATCTTTTATCCAGCGATTTTGAAAATAATTATGAAAATAAAAAAGAAAAAATTTTTGCTCAAAAAAAATTAGATAAATTAAAAAAATTATTTGATGGAATAAAAGATATGAAAAGTATACCTGATGTAGTCGTTTTTACAAACCAACCAAAAGAATATTTAGCCATTCAAGAGTGTATTAGATTAGGAATACCTACTGTTTGTATTGTAGATACTAATTGTGACCCAGATTTAAATTGTTACATGATTCCAGCAAATGATGATTCTAGATCTTCAGTGAAGTATATTTTAAATTATTTAAAATCAAAAATTATTGAAGGGTATAAATTCTCATTAAAAAAAAATAAATAAAAGCTTTTCTTTTTTGAAATCTGTTAATTCTTTTGATCAATCTATTTTTTTTTATGGAAAGTTTTTTTTTATCAAATATTGAAGTAGGTTCACATTTTTATATAAAATATAATGAAAACATTCATTTTCATGGCGAAACAATTATAGGTTCTCTTTTTGTTGTCATTGCTCTTACTATTTTTTTATTTTTTTCTACAAAGGAATTAAAAATAATTCCTGAAAAATTACAAATATTTTCAGAAGTTTTATTTGATTTTGTAAAAAGTATTGCATATTCGCAATTAGGTCCATCTTTTTACATGCAATTTTTACCTTTTATTGCAACTCTATTTTTATTCATTTTTGGATGTAATTGGTCTGGAACTTTAATTCCATGGAAAATTTTAGAACTTAATGAAGGAGAATTTGCTGCACCAACAAATGATATTAATACGACAGCTTGCCTGGCTATTTTAACCTCTCTAACTTATTTTTATGCTGGTTTAAAAATAAAAGGTTTATCGTATTTTCAAAGATATATTAAGCCAAGCGTATTTTTATTGCCAATTAATATTATTGAAGATTTTACAAAACCTTTATCTTTAAATTTTCGACTATTTGGTAATATTGTTGCCGATGAATTAACAGTAAGTGTACTCTGTTCATTAGTCCCTTTATTTATACCAATTCCAATTATGTTATTAGGTTTGTTTGCAAGCTCTATTCAAGCTTTAATTTTTTCAACGCTAGCTTCTGCTTACATTGCAGAAGTGATTGAATAAAAAACTTGCGTGACTAGTTTTAATAAGTTGACTATAGATACTTTGTAAAAAATAGAAATCTGTAAATTCTCTAAATTAAATTTTTTTTCATTTTTATGGTAGATTCAATTATTGCTGCTGCTTCTGTTATCGCCTCTGCACTTGCTGTAGGTTTTGCTGGAATTGGACCAGGTATTGGACAAGGAAATGCTGCTGGACAAGCCGTTGAAGGAATTGCCAGACAACCTGAAGTTGAGGGGAAAATTCGTGGAACATTACTATTATCATTTGCTTTTATGGAAGCTTTAACAATCTATGGTCTGGTTGTTGCGCTATCATTGCTATTTGCAAATCCTTTTATTAAATAATTAACCACTCTAAAACAATATTAAAAAAGAAAACTATGATAGTTTTGAGTTCTTTTTTTCTTGGTTCAAATGGCTTGTTTGATTTTGATTTAACGTTTTTTTTACAAGCCTTCATTTTTTTTCTTTTCTCTTTAATTGTTACAAATATTTTTTTATTACCAATTTCTGAAAACTTAAAGAAAAGATCTAATATTATTACTTTAGCAAATGAAAAATCAGTTATTTATTTAGGGTTTATTTTTGAAAAAATTTCGTTTTCTTTAAATTTTTTTAAAGAAAATAAAATTGAATTAAACAGAAAAATAAAATTATTTGAAAACTCTACTAGCCTCATTTTCGATGGAGAGCAAAAATTTTTTGAAAGCCGTGTTTCTTCATTTTTAAATCTGGTAGAAAAAACATTTCTTTTTAAATCAATTTTTTTATTGTCAACTTTACCAAATTATATTGACAATGCCTTAAGAAATAAAAGTACTTCTTAGTTTTTACTTATTTTATAATTAAACTATGGTATTCTGTTCTTTATTATTAGTAAACTTTAAATTGGAGTTTAATTCTAACTTTTTGGAAACAAACCTTTTTAATATTCTTGTTGTTATTGGTTTTTTATATTACGTTTATAAAGCATCTTATGAAATGTCTTTAGAAACTAAACAAAAAGAAATTATTAAAGTATTAGAAAATTCTGAAAAAAATTTTTATCAATCATCTAATTACTATCTTTTATCTGAAAAACTCTATAAAAAGGCTTTTTTAATATTTCTTAATTTTCAAAAAGTTTTAAAGACAAAAAAAAAAGCCATCATTAATGAAAAAAGTAACAAATTAATACAGGTTATTCAAGCTAAAATTCTTTTTTCAAAAAAATTATTAACGAAAAAAAAATTAAATAAATTAGTTTTAGCTAAGCAATACCTTTTATATTTAATTTTAGATAAAATTATTAAAAAATATTTATTTGAGAATTCAAGCTTTAAAAATAATATACTATTTTCTATTTTAAATAGTATAAATTAGAAACTTTTAGAAAAATGATAGTTACTAATAAAAAACAAGTTAAAATTTATGTAAATTCTTTACTTTTAATTTTAAAAAAAAAAAATGCACTTTTAAGTGACTTTTTTCAAGTAGGAAATGAGCTCTTTCTTATAAATGCTTTTATTTGTTCATCAGAAAAAACCAGGTCTTTTTTTTTACAAAATAATTCTTTTGATAAATTAAAATATAATATACTTCTTGAACTTTTTCCAGGAATTTCTTCTTTAACAAAACTTTTTTTGGATATATTATTAAAAAAAAGACATATCTACTTATTGTCATCCATAAATGATGAGTTTCAGGAAAAATTTGAAAAAATACAAAGAATTTCAAGAATTAAAATAGTTATATCTTCTTCACTTTCAAATGACTTAAATACTTTAGATAAATTTTATACTCAAATAATAAAAGTATTAAAATCTTCGTTTAAAAGTACTTATTATATTTTTCAAATTTATTTTGATCCAAAACTACTAGGTGGAATTATTTTTGAACATGATACTTTTTTTTTAGATTTAAGTATTAAAAATAGTCTAAAAAAATTAGTTAACATTTCTTAAAATAACCATTTGAAAAAAAAATTACTATACATAAATAAACACTTTTTATGAAGGCTATTGAAGAGCTTACGAGTTTTGTAGAATATACCATAAATGAATTATCTGTTGACTTCGCTAGAAGCGCAGATATTGGAATTGTACTGCAGGTTGGGGATGGAATTGCAAAAATCTATGGTTTAGAAAATGTTGCTTCTGGTGAATTACTAGAATTTGAAGATGGCACAGTTGGAATTGCTATCAGTTTAGAATTAAGTCATGTTGCTGCAGTTTTAATGGGGCAAGGATTAAACATTAAACAAGGAAGTTTTGTAAAAGGTACTGGAAAAATTGCTCAAATTTCTGTTGGTGAAGAATTGTTAGGAAGAGTTGTAGATCCTTTAGTTAATCCTATTGATGGTAAAGGAAAAATTGTAACTAAAGAAACGCGACTAATTGAATCGCCAGCTCCTGGAATTATTGCTAGGCAATCTGTTTGCGAACCATTACAAACTGGAATTATTTCAATTGATTCAATGATACCTATTGGAAGAGGTCAACGAGAGCTAATTATTGGGGATCGACAAACAGGAAAAACTTCTATTGCATTAGATACTATTATTAATCAAAAAACAGAAGAAGTAATTTGTGTTTATGTTGCTATTGGACAAAAAGAATCAACTGTATCCGAAGCTGCTAATATTCTTCAACTTAAAGGATGCTTAGATTACACGTGTATTGTTTCTGCAAGCGCAAGCTATCCTGCAACTTTACAATATTTAGCTCCTTATACTGGTGCAACAATAGCTGAATATTTTATGTATAAAGGAAAAAGTACTTTAGTGGTTTATGATGATTTAACAAAGCAAGCTCAAGCTTATCGTCAAATGTCATTAATTTTACGACGACCTCCAGGAAGAGAGGCATTTCCTGGGGATATTTTTTACCTTCATTCTAGATTATTAGAGCGTGCAGCAAAATTAAATGCAAAATTAGGTGGAGGTAGTATGACTGCTTTACCAATTGTTGAAACAGAAGCTGGTGATGTTTCTGCTTATATTCCAACAAATGTAATCTCAATTACTGATGGTCAAATTTTTCTATCAAAAGAGTTATTTAATTCTGGTATAAAACCAGCGATTGATGTTGGAATTTCAGTATCAAGAGTAGGATCTGCTGCTCAGACAAAGGGAATGAAACAAGTTGCAGGAAAATTAAAATTAGAATTAGCTCAGTTTGCTGAATTGGAATCTTTTTCCCAATTTTCATCAGATTTAGATAAAGCAACCTTAAAACAGCTAGCAAGAGGTCAACGCTTAAGAGAACTTTTAAAACAACCTCAAAATTCTCCTAAGTCAGTAGAGGAACAAATTGGTTTAATTTATGCAGGAACAAATGGGTATTTAGATCTTTTACCTCTTTCTAAAATAAGTTTTTTTACT